>Ga0214919_10000264_pt1 | contig 88534 bp, 91 predicted proteins | sample LL1503_MetaG_FD_177994 | JGI IMG/M metagenome (GOLD analysis project Ga0214919, IMG submission 177994) | Freshwater microbial communities from Lake Lanier, Atlanta, Georgia, United States - LL-1503 | ecosystem: Environmental > Aquatic > Freshwater > Lake | place: USA: Georgia | collected...
TGACATGGGGGCGAGATACCGACGAACACGAGGCCGCTGATCAATGTCGTGCGTATATAGATGCCGGCGGTAATTTCATCGATACCGCAAATACATATGGGGATGGCGATAGCGAACGAGTTATAGGGGGATTGATAGGAACGCTTTTCGCTCGGGAAGAAATAGTGATCGCTACAAAGGCAGGATTGAGTTTTACAGACGGGGTCAGGTTAATTGATGCCTCTAGAAATACTATGATTTCGCAATTAGACAAATCGTTGGCGCGTTTAGCAACTGATTATGTAGATATTTGGCAGATACACGCATGGGATCCATTCACTCCTCTAGATGAAACCCTCGCTGCACTCGACTATGCATACACAACCGGTCGCGCACGTTATGTCGGTGTCAGTAATTATTCAGGCTGGCAATTAGCAAGAGCTTCAACTAAGCAGCAAGGTAATTCGATGAAGGCGCCAGTAACGACAACCCAAAATGAATACTCTCTACTCAATCGGGATGCAGAGATTGAAATTTTGGAGTCGGCCGACGACTGTGGTGTTGGATTTTTAGCTTGGGCTCCGCTAGCCCGTGGCGTGTTGACCGGAAAATACCGTAAGGGGGTTCCAAGTGACTCTCGCGGAGCAGCCCCCCACTTTGCAAAACATATTGAGCCATACTTAGATGCGCGAAGCTCACGAATTGTTGAAGCGGTGAGCGTGGCAAGTCAAGGTTTGGGTTACTCGCCTTTAGAGGTAGCTCTGGCGTGGGTTCGCGATGCACCTGGTGTGACGAGCGCAATTGTCGGTGCACGCACAGCTGCACAACTAACGGGACTTCTTAAATCTGAAGAGATTGCTCTTCCACAGGTAGTACGTAGTGCACTAGATGATGTGAGCCTCTAACAGTTTTCGAGGAAATCTTTCAAGGTGCGAACTCCGAAAGTTAAGCCGTCTACCGGTACCCGCTCATCGACTCCATGGAACATCGCCATGAAATCAAACTCGGCATCGAGTTTCAAAGGTGAAAAACCGTAACCGATTATTCCAAGTTCGGCTAAAGCTTTATTATCTGTTCCACCACTCATCAGATACGGGACCGGGATGGCTTCAGCGTCCTCCTTAAGAATAGCTGCGCACATTGCATCAACTAAGTCGCCTTCGAATGGAACTTCTAGGGCCTTATCACGTGTGATTGTCTCAACACTGACGTGAGGTCCGATCAAAGATTGAATTGTTGAATTGAGTTCATCTTCAAAACCAGGAATGAAACGTCCATCAATTATCGCACTAGCTGAACCAGGAATAACGTTTGCTTTGTAGCCGGCTTGAAGCATTGTTGGGTTCGCAGTATTTTGTAGCGTCGCACCAATCATGCGTGCAGCAAAACCAACTTCTGATAACAATGGTCGTAAGTCTTTCTCGTCGTAGGCTTTGCCAGTAACTTCGGCGACCCGCTTAAAGAGCGCCTTTACTGTTGTGCTGTAACGCTGGGGCCAACTGTAGTTTCCAATGGCACTGACTGCATCAGTAAGTCGCGTGAGAGCATTCTCATCATTCATCACTGAACCATGACCGGCACGTCCTGTTGCAGTTAAACGCATCCAATGTATTCCTTTTTCAGCGGTTTCAATCATATACAGACGTTTTCCATTTGCGACTGTGACCGAGAAACCCCCAACTTCAGAAACAGCTTCAGTACATCCTGCAAAGAGCTCTGGATGATTATTCACCATCCAGTGTGAACCATAAATACTTCCCGCTTCTTCATCAGCAAAGAAAGCTAAGACAATATCGCGCGGTGGTTTATAACCTGTTCGAGCCCATTCGCGCACAGTTGCTAACATCATGGCATCCATATTTTTCATATCAACAGCGCCACGACCCCAGATCATGCCGTCTTTAATGTCGCCACAAAATGGATCAACGCTCCAATCATCAGCATTAGCAGGGACAACATCGATATGACCATGAACGACTAGACCGGGGCGATTTGAATTCGTACCTTCTAATCGAGCCATCACATTGCAACGGCCAGGAGCTGACTCATACATTGTTGACGCAATACCAACCTCTGCAAGTGATGCAATGACATATGCAGCAACTGCAGCTTCATCACCTTTTCCATCACCAAAATTGACACTGGGAATTCGGATTAAGTCCTGGCAGATAGAGATTGCTTCTTGTTCAATACGTGAAAGCGAAGATGTATCCATTTCGCCATTCTGCCACCGAATTGCTATCCTTGCCCTTCACTCAGTCCGGGTGGCGGAATTGGCAGACGCGCTAGCTTGAGGTGCTAGTGCCCGCAAGGGCTTAGGGGTTCAAGTCCCCTTTCGGACACATGCATATAGATGACGCGCTCTCGCTCATCCGTGAAATCCCTGACTATCCAAAGCCAGGTATTCGATTCTTAGATATCACTCCACTGCTCTGCAATCCCGAGGCATTTAATTCAGTCACTATGAGTCTAGCTAAATACGCAGAGTCGGGCACATTAGTTGCAGGGGTTGAGGCACGTGGTTTTATTCTTGCAAGTGCACTTGCGCATCAACTCAAATCGGGATTTATTCCTATTCGCAAGGCAGGAAAACTCCCCTTCACAACGTTGAGTGAAAACTATGGGTTGGAATATGGAACGGACACTCTCGAAATTCATATCGATGCGGTAGGGGTGATGGACAAAGTTCTCATAGTAGATGACGTACTGGCTACGGGAGGAACCATCGCTGCGGCAATTGAATTAGTACGACGCTGTGGCGGTGAAGTAGTTGGAGTCCTGGCGCTACTTGAGATTGGAGTCCTTTCCGGGCGTGCATTCTTAAAGAGCAAATACCCCGAGGTAACAATCTCAACGCTGTTAGTTTCTTAAGCGTGCGTGTTCTTCAGATACAAGGCCTACGTGCACTGGCTGCTCTATTAGTCACATTCTTTCATGCCCAAATTATAGGTGGCGGCTATGTCGGAGTAGATATCTTCTACGTTATTTCCGGATATCTGATCACTGGTTTAATTCTGAAAGAAATTGATCAAACTGGAAAGCTGAATTTAAGTGCATTTTACCAGAGGAGAATAAAACGCCTTCTACCTTCGTCGGCTTTTGTTCTGTTTTCTACAGCAATAGTAGGTTGGGTGATTCTTCCGGAAACTACCCGTGATGCATTTGGGCGAGATCTATTTGCTGCCGCGGCATATATTTCAAACTATCTATTTGCTTGGTGGCAAAATGACTACCAAAACCTTAATGCCACTCCCTCACCATTCATCCATTATTGGTCACTGGCAGTTGAGGAACAGTTTTATCTTCTATGGCCTTTCCTAATTCTGGTATTGGCAAAATATGGAAAACACATAATTCTTCGTGGCATCCTAACTATCACTGTACTTTCATTTCTTCTCTCTGTGTACCAGACACAAACTTCCCCAATCTGGGCTTTCTATTCGCTACCCACTCGTGCTTGGGAGCTAGGGGTCGGTGCACTCCTCCTGTTCATCCCCGAGCGATTACTTCATCTGCGTTTACTTCCTTGGTTTGGCATCGGTGCACTCGTATATTCATCTTTTCACTTTAGTGAGAAAACCTCCTTTCCTGGAGTTAATGCCCTTGTGCCTGTGCTAGGAACAGCAATTCTTATAGCCTCAATCTCTGCATGGCCTCCCATATTAAACGACCTGTCCAACAACTCATTTAGTCAATGGCTGGGGCGGATTTCATATCCTCTTTATCTTTGGCATTGGCCCGCACTCGTTCTGCCTAGTAGCGCATTAGGTAGGCCACTTCATATGTACGAACGCACAATGTGTATCGGATTAACAGTTGCTTTGGCGCATCTGACTAACCGATTTATTGAAGTGCCGATGCGACACAAGAAATTTGCACCACGCACTGTCTACATTGGGGCTCTTTCTACAACAGTTCTATCCTTATTGACCGGAATCCTTATTGCAACGTCGGTAACATCGGTTATTTCGACTAGAGGAGCATCCTCGTACTCCTTCGATTTAAAGACAGTTATGGCTAAGCCTGCGATTTATGATGACGGATGCCATGTAAATTCCGGAGAAACTAAATCAGGTACATGCATATATGGTGATGTTAATTCAAAGACAATCATTGTGCTTTATGGTGATTCTCATGCCGCACAATGGTTCCCGACTCTGCAAAAAATCTCATTAGAACAACACTTCAGATTAATTTCGCTCACTAAATCATCGTGCCCTTCGGTAGATCTTAACCGTTCGGATCAAGGCGCTTACAAAAACTCGGACTGTGCTGCTTGGCGCAAAAACTCTGTTTCCCGTATTAAATCGCTTCACCCTGCAGCAGTAATTATGAGCGGTTACCAACATTATGCAGTCCCACATGGTGTTGGCTCTCGACAAGAGTGGTGGAAAAATGGTCAGCGTAGATTGTTGATGAGTCTGGAGGGGTCAACTAGCCACCTTATTTATATTTCCGATACGCCTAAACCTGTTAGAGATATTCCATCTTGCTTGGCGTCACGTGACTTAAGTACGTGTGACACTTCTAAAAAATCACCAGCAATTCTCATAAGTGGGTTTGAAACTATCGACCCCACCAAGTGGCTCTGCACTACTTACTGCCCAGCTATAGTGGATGGCATCGTCGCCTACCGAGATGCATCTCATATCTCAGTGAGCATGGCACTTCATCTGCTTCCTTCATTGGAGGCGGCATTGCGAGATGTTGGGCTTTTTCGCTAGCTCTATGACAAGATACCCATCATGGCTGAGTTGACGTATTACTGCGGAACGATGGACAGTGGTAAATCCACCCTTGCGTTGCAAACAGCCCACAACCACCATAGCCGTGGCCGTAGTGGGGTTATTTTCACCAATAAGGATCGCGCAGGCAGTGGAATCATCTCTTCTCGTTTGGGTTTGTCATCACCTGCGATCGAAGTAAGTCCTGGAATGGATCTGCATAAGCATGTTGTAGATCATTTATCGGCCGGCGATCGAATTGACTACATCATATGTGATGAAGCTCAATTTTATGAGCGAGAGCAGATTGAGCAACTTGCACGAATCGTCGATGGCTTAGGTATAGATGTCTTTGCATTTGGAATCTTGACAGATTTCAAAACTTTGCTATTTCCCGGTTCAGCTCGATTGATTGAGCTTGCAGATCGTGTGAATGCACTGCAAGTCGAAGCGCTTTGTTGGTGTGGATCACGAGCAACTCATAACGCTCGTACACAAGGTGGTGTGATGGTTATTGAAGGAGAACAAGTAGTTGTCGGTGACGTAACGGCAGGCTCTGAAATTGCCTACGAAGTCTTGTGTCGACGTCATCATATGCGTCAGGTGACGGCTCGCGCTTCTCGCGCAGGTCACATATCTTTACAACCTCTTCCATTTAAGGAGTAATGCCGTGAAGTCAAGAACTCTGGCCGCGCTAGCCCCCAGTTCTTTAATCGTCCAACACGAGATCCAACGACGTGATCTTGGACCTCACGATGTTGCCTTGGATATCGCTTACGCGGGTATATGTCACTCAGACATTCACCAAGTGCGAGAAGAGTGGGGACCCGCAATATTTCCAATGGTTCCAGGGCATGAAATAGTGGGGACCGTCACCGAAATTGGCACTGAGGTGCTTAAATTTAAAGTTGGAGATCCAATCGGAGTAGGGGTCTTCATCGATTCATGCCGAACATGTGCGAGTTGTGTGGAAGGTTTACAGCAGTATTGCGAGTCAGGCATGACGGGCACATACAACACATTTGAACGCGACGGAAAAACTGTCGCTTACGGTGGTTATTCAAATAACTTTGTTATCAACCAAGATTATGCAGTCCATGTTCCGGATAATTTGGATTTCGCTGGAGTTGCTCCACTCTTGTGTGCGGGTATTACTTTGTATTCTCCGTTGAAAAAATGGGGAGCTAAGCCAGGTATGAGGGTTGGGGTCATGGGCCTAGGTGGACTCGGACACATGGGTGTTAAATTTGCTCACGCGCTTGGTGCCGAAGTCACAGTTTTTTCACACTCCGCCGATAAAAAATCCGATGCCCTAGCAATGGGAGCAGCCCACTTTGTATGCACCAACGACAGCGAAGCTTTAAAACCTTGGCACAAAAAGTTTGACATTATCCTCAATACTGTCAGTGCAGATTTAGAAATCAACTCATATTTGGATCTACTTAAACTTGACGCAACAATGGTAGTTATTGGTCTTCCCGGCAAACCCTATAAAGTTAATGTTGGAACTTTGCTCAATGGCCGTCGCCGGATTGCAGGGTCAATGATTGGTGGCATTCCAGAGCTACAGGAAATGTTGAATTTTTGTGGTGAACACTCAATAGTTAGCGATGTCGAAGTTATATCTGCTGATTATGTAAATACTGCATACGAACGCACGGTAGCTAGCGATGTAAAATACCGATTCGTTATCGACGCTTCAACTATTTAACTCTTAACTCAAATGATGTACGACGAGTGCTAACAGCGGTGCAACTGCGAGGGCCGGAAGAAGATTGCCAATCGCTACCTGTTTGATATTAAGTAGACGTAGTCCAATAGTGACGAGCATGATTCCACCTACGACAGTCATAGCATCCACTTGGTATGGTGCAAGTACTTGCCCTAAGAGGAGACCAATAACGGTCCAGAGTCCTTGGTACATGCCAACTGGCAGAGCCGAGACTGCTACTCCCCATCCAAGTGAAGAAGCAAAAGCCATGGCGGCAAAAAAGTCCAAAGTGCTCTTTAATAAGAGTTGATCAATACCAGTAGACATTCCATCGCTGATCGAACCCAAAATAGCGAGAGGTCCTATAGCAAATAGAAGTGACGCTGACACGAAACCTTCGACAAAGGGACTCTCCTTGGAGGCTTTAAATCGCTTACGTAGATTCTCCCCTAACCCATCCAACTTGTTCTCAAGTTGAAGCGCTGAACCTATGAGACCACCGATCAATAATGATCCAAGAACAACTAGAAGTGGCCATCCCTTTGGAAAGGCCGAGATAAATTGCGGCGACCACATTGCTATCAGAGCGGATGCTGCTCCCAGCATTGTCACGAGTCCTAAGACATCGGTGAGCAAAACTCTCGTCTTACTGGTCATCCGGTTTCCAACTAAAACACCGATAGATGCTCCAGCGATGATAGTGAAAACATTTATTAGAGTGCCGATTCCTGGAAACATTGATGCAGGCTACGCAGATTTTAATGTCTGTGCAACAACGCCTCCTGGGTTAGACTCCCCGAATGAACATGACTCACCTGCTGGAGTTTTTCCGCCCCCATAAAACAGTGCCTCACACTCCATGGACGGCTACAAGTCGTTGGGATCTTTCATTTACGCGGGTGCTTATTTTATTTGGCGGACTCTTCATCTTCGGTATTGGTGACTCCTTACTCATCCAAGGAAATATAGGAAACGCGCCATGGTCGGTTTTCGCCCAAGGTGTTTCGCAAAAATTAGATATAACTATGGGATGGTCAACGTTTGGTATCAGCGCCCTAGTCTTGCTTGCCTGGATTCCGCTACGAGAGAAGCCTGGTTTTGGAACAATTGCGAATATTGTCATTATCGCAATTGCGATACAGGTTGGTGTCACTGTTATTCCATTGCAGCACAATTACTTTGTAGGCATTCTCTACTCCCTACTTGGAGTAGCAGCTGTCGGAATGGCGTCGAGTATCTACATCACATGTGGCCTAGGACCTGGTCCTCGAGATGGACTTATGACAGCCCTTCACCATCGAACAGGCATTCGCGTTGGACGAGTCCGAATGGCTATTGAAACCACCGTTGTTCTATTTGGCGCTCTTTTAGGCGGGAACGTAGGCCTAGGTACGCTCATTTTCGCCGCCTTCATCGGACAATCTGTGGCTATCGCGCTAGGTGTGGTGTCCAGACTTACCGCTAAGTAGCCGATAGCCTGCTACTTATCTTCCCTCGGCTTTGTACATGCCGATTGTTCGTACACGGGGTCGTAAACACCCCCGATACCAAAACAGAAAGGGATCATCCATGCTCGATTCGTACTTTAAAATCACAGAACGTGGGTCAACCGTTGCTCGTGAAGTCCGTGGCGGATTCGTCACATTCTTCACAATGGCATACATCGTCGCACTAAATCCATTGATCATTGGCCTAGCCAAAGATGCCGATGGAAAGTTCCTCGGTGGCGGAGACGCTCCAAACTTGGCCGCAGTTGCTGCGATGACTGCACTTATGGCAGGCATTCTGACCATTCTTATGGGTGTCGTTGGAAACTATCCATTGGCACTTGCAACAGGTCTTGGCCTTAATACTTTCGTTGCTGTTGGAATAGCTTCGAAGATGTCGTGGGCAGATGCAATGGGACTCGTAGTAATTGAAGGTCTCATTATCACCATTCTCGTACTAACGGGATTTAGAACCGCAGTATTTAAGGCAGTACCTGCCCAACTTAAGATTGCTATCTCAGTTGGTATTGGACTATTTATTGCACTGATCGGCCTTGTTGATGCGGGCTTTGTTCGCAAAACTGGTTCGGGTCCAGTTCCTGTAACCCTTGGCGACAATGGAACTCTCGTTGGTTGGCCAATTATTATCTTCGCTTTCGGTCTCTTCATGATGATCATATTGATGGTGAAGAAAGTTAAAGGGGCTTTGTTAATCGGTATTGCTGCAGCAACTGTCGCTGCCATCGCCGTTGAGTCAGCTTTCAAGATTGGACCCAACTTTAATGGTGCAACAGGTGCCGTCAATGCAAAGGGATGGGGACTTAACGTTCCAACGATTCCATCTGACATCGTCGGAAAGCCTGATTTTGGATTATTCGGTCAGTTCAACTTGTTGGGATCATTCGATCGCATCTCTTTGATCTCCGGAATCCTTTTTGTCTTTACTCTCATGCTCTCTGACTTCTTCGATACCGTTGGAACAGTTACGGCTATCGGACACGAAGCTGGCCTCGTCGATAAAAATGGAGATATTCCAAACAACGATCGCATTCTTCTAGTCGACTCCCTTGCAGCAGTTGCTGGTGGAGCTGGAAGTATCTCGTCTAACACAAGCTACATTGAATCAGCAGCTGGAGTTGGAGAAGGTGCACGTACTGGTCTTGCATCGGTTGTAACAGGAGTTCTCTTCTTGCTCACCACTTTCTTAGCACCACTTGTTGCAGTGATTCCATACGAGGCTGCGACTCCAGCTTTAGTAATTGTGGGCTTCCTGATGATGACTCAGATTAAGAATATTGATTGGGAAGATTATGGAATTGCTATTCCAGCCTTCTTAACAATCATCCTTATGCCATTTACTTACAATATTTCTGTAGGTATTGGTGCTGGGTTTGTTTCTCACGTAGTAATTCGTTTAGTTCAAGGTCGCCGCAAGGACGTACATCCATTGCTACTCCTTGTTTCTGGCCTGTTTATGATCTACTTCCTAACCTCTCCAATTAATGCTTGGGTAGGCTAGAGCACTATTTAACAAAGGCCCTGTGCGTAATAGTGCAGGGCCTTTGTTATGCCCAAATAATCGGGGTTAAACCCCTGGATATTAGTAATGCGTTAGTCCGAGAAAAGGGCTTGGAGCCAAAAAATCCTCTATAAGCCGAGAGTGGACTTGGGTGAGCTGATTCGATAGTCAAAGCGGAATCAAAGTGAATCTTTAACTCCTGAGCTGTCTTACCCCAAAGAATGCCAACAGATTTTCTATTACCTAAAATTTTTGCAGCCTCGGTTGTGATTGCCTGCCAACCATAATCAACATGGGCCAGCGACTCCCCTGGTTTTGTAGTGAGAACGCGATTGAGTAGGAAAACTCCTTGCTGGGCCCAATCATCTAAATCACCATTGGTTCGCACCGCAACTTTTAAATCATCGCTTAGCTCCCTAAATATATTTTTCAAGGAAGCCGGAAGAAGATCAGAGCTAACCGAAAAAGCTAAACCTTGTGCCTGACCAACGCCTGGATAAGGGTCTTGCCCAACTATCACGACTTTGATCCGACTTATAGGTTGAGAAAAGACGCGCATGATGTTCGAGTGTACGGGTGTGACACTTTGTGAATCTAAAAGTGAATCGATGCGATTGATCTCAGGCTCTAGATTCTTAAAAACAACTTTCCACTCTTGATGCAGTTGATCAAATAAAAACATGAAACTAGCCCGTTGCACGTGCGAAAAAACGACCAGAGTCAAAGGTTACAGAGATAGATGTGTCAAAAACAGCCGAGATATGTTCAGAGGTGATCACTGACTCTGCTGGTCCACTGACAGCAATGAGGCCATCTTTTAGTAGAAGTGCGTGAGTAGTACCGACTGGGATCTCTTCTATGTGATGCGTAACTAAAATAGTTGCTGGAGCTAACGGGTCACGTGAGAACTCAGTAAATCTGCGCAGCAGATCTTCACGTCCACCGACATCTAAGCCACCGGCAGGTTCGTCGAGTAAAAGTAACTCAGGATCGGTCATAAGAGCACGAGCGATTTGAACCCGCTTTCGCTCACCTTCGCTGAGCGTTCCATAGATGCGACCGCCTAGCTCCCGGACGCCAAAGGTAGTTAACAGGGCCATTGCTCTTGACTCATCCCATAAATCATAAACTTCATTCCATCGACCTGAAATTGCGTAAGCAGCCGTTAGGACCACATCATGAACTTTTTCATAATAAGGGATCTCCTCATTGGTTAGTGCGCCACATGTTCCAATTCGTGTGCGCAGTTCAAAGAGATCGACTTTGCCCATCTGTTTACCTAGAACCGTCACCGTACCCTTTGTTGGAAAGAGTTTTGTTCCTAGGACCTGCAGTAAAGTCGATTTTCCCGCACCGTTAGGTCCGAGAATCACCCACCTCTCCCCTGGCATAATTTCAAAATTTATTGGCCCCAAGATGTTCTTGCCGGCTCGTGAAACGCTGACATCGTTAACACTCAAAACCGATGTACTTGTCATAGGGCAAAAAGATACTGGTTAGTTGCATCATGTAAGGCGATTTTGCCCATTAATACTCAGTGATTCGCGATAAACTTCCGACTCTTATGGCCACTAACGAACAATTCACGGGACTAATCCTGCTCAGTGGCGTGGATAAGCCGGGTATAAATGATGCTCTCTTCACGGCCCTAGCCCCGTTTGCAATCACCGTCTTAGATATTGAACAGGTGGTCATCAGCAATCGACTCATTTTGACGGTGCTGATTGCGTGTAACCCGGCCCATGAGAAAGCAATAGATACAGATTTACTTACGTGTGCCAGTGAATTAGATGTAGATATTGCCACTTTGTTCGCCAGCACAACCCATGACAGCATCGCTAGTAAAAAGGGATTAATACATATCGTGGTGTTGAGCGCGAAGCTTGCACCCGTATCGATCGCAGCGATTTCCGGAGCAATCTCCCAACTCGGAGCTAATATTGAAAGAATTTCTCGGACTGCATCGACTCCCGTAACAGCTATCGAGATGATTGTTTCGGGTACTGATCACGAAAGATTAACAACTGCTCTTGCACCGATTGCTGCTGCAAACCACGTCGATATTGCAGTTCAACCCAATGGCTTCTCACGATTTTCTCGTAAGTTAGTTCAATTAGATGTCGATTCAACCTTGATACAACAAGAAGTGATCGATTTGCTAGCCGACAAAGCCGGCGTTGGTGCAGAAGTTAAATCCATTACTGAATCTGCAATGCGCGGAGAGTTAGATTTCGCACAATCTTTAACCGCCAGAGTTGCCTTACTTAAAGGTCTATCCGAGTTGGCACTAATCGAAGTTCAAGCCGACATACTTTTAACGCCTGGTGCTAAGACGCTCATTCAGAGGCTACATAAACTCGGCCATAGTGTTGCCGTAGTTTCAGGTGGTTTTATTAACGTTATCGCGCCTTTATTGGCTTCTTTGGAGATAAAACATTTCAAAGCTAATACGCTCGAGATTGTCGATGGAGTTCTCACTGGGGCTTTGCTGGGACCAATCATAGATAGGTCAGCTAAGGCCGACGCTTTGCGCGAATTTGCCGCAATCGAAGAAATCAGCATGTCACAGACTGTTGCAATTGGTGATGGAGCAAATGACCTCGACATGATCGCTGCTGCAGGTTTAGGCATAGCGTTCAATGCTAAACCAGCTGTGAAAGCTGCCGCCGATAGCTCTCTTAGTGAGCCTTACCTCGACTCCGTGCTTTATTTATTGGGAATCCCTCGCGAAGATACTGAAGATTAAAGCCGGCAGGCGTGGATATCTGTAACCAAAATACCCCTTGCGCCAACCGCCCACAGCTCATCCATCACTCTATTAGTATCTTTTCGCAAAACCATCGCGCGAACTGCAACCCAATCTTTGCGCTGCAATGGAGAAATAGTTGGAGACTCTAAGCCTGGTGTAATTGCACATGCTGCATTTACATGGGAACTTGGAATATCGTAATCAAGAAGTACATACTGGCGTGCAGTGACAACTCCTTGAAGTCTACGAATCAAAATCTCAAGTTCTACCGGAATAACTGCACCAATTCTGGTTATGAGAACTGCCTCACTTGTTAAAATTGGTTCTCCAAAGACAGCTAGACCTGCCTGGCGTAGAGTGTTTCCGGTGCTCACTACATCGGCAATCACATCGGCAACCCCAAGTCTGACACTACTTTCCACGGCTCCATCAAGACGAACTACCTCGGCCTTAATCTGCAATGAAGACAAGTGCTGGGAAACTAAACCTGGATATGCAGTCGCAACTCGCTTGCCGGAGATATCAGCTAGAGTCCATGAGCGATCAGAGGGCGCAGCAAAACGAAATGTCGATCCGCCAAAATTCAAAACCATCTGCTCTGTTGCCTCTGCCGCAGAGTCAATCAATAGATCTCGGCCGGTGATTCCAGCCTCTAACTCACCGGTTCCAACATAGATTGCAATGTCACGAGGACGAAGATAATAAAACTCCACACCGTTGTCGGCATCGAGAAGAACTAAGTCACGTGAATCGGTGCGCTGCCTGTAGCCAGCTTCTTTGAGAATCGAAATCGATTCCTCAGCCAAAGATCCTTTATTTGGTACCGCAATTCTTAGCATGGTGGCGCCTTCCTATAGGTACTTATAAATATCATCCGGCGTCAACCCACGTGCCAGCATTAACGTTTGAAGGTGATAAATCAGTTGGCTTATCTCCTCTGCCAACTCTTCATTTGATTCATGTTCAGCTGCCAGCCATACCTCTCCGGCTTCTTCTAGAATCTTTTTTCCTATAGCGTGAACACCAGCATCGACGGCAGCGACAGTTCCCGAACCCTCTGTACGAGACAGCATTTTCTCTGCTAATTCACTCCAGAGGGCGTCGAAGGATTTCATGCCCCTACTTTACTCGTAGCTCCCACCTAGGCGTTGCCTATTTTGGGGCCCTTGGAAATCTTTAACCACGAGATAAAGCCCCAGACAACAAACGGCAAGTAAATCGCATATAACGTACCCGTTGGGTAGTACCCATTTTTAAAGGCAAAAGGAACGCCGACCAAGTCAACGGCAATCCACACCAACCAGAATTCAACATAGCCGCGACTCATACCGTACGTAGCTAGAGCAGTTCCTGTGAAGATCCATGTGTCTACAAGTAACCACGTTCCGGATTCACCTAAAGCTTTGAAAATCTGCATTGATGTCAAGAAAAATATAACAATGCAGGGTATGAGGATTAAACGCTCGCGCGTAGTCGCCCAGCGTGGATCAACTGGGGAATTATTCTCAGTGCTTTGTTTTCTATGCGCGCTCCACCGAACCCATCCATAAACGCTCACCATAATAAGCAATAGATTACGACTTGCCTGTCCATAGAAATTTGCAGATGGTTGGTCTCCATAGGCAAAGACGGCGCCTAAAAAGACCGTGAAGAGTAAACCATCTCCAATTATTCCTATCGGCCAAGCCCACATATTTCTGCGAGCCCCTAAAATTGCACTACTTAAACCAAGTGTGCCACCGATAATTTCACGGACAGCTATGGATTTACTACCAAAATGAATCGTCGTTTCAAAAAGCCATGTAATAATATTCATAATTATCGAGCCTCCGAGACTGCCAAAACGCGTAGCGATTCAATCATCGCCGCCGGATCATCGGAGTTAAATACAGCGCTTCCCGCGACAAAGGTATCTGCGCCAGCCTCTGCTGCTGCACCAATGGTTTCTAGAGAGACTCCACCATCTACTTGCAACCAGATCGGACGATCTCCAATGATTACGCGAGTTCTGCGCACTTTTTCCATCATGTCATACATAAATTTTTGTCCACCAAAACCTGGCTCTACCGTCATAATCAGAAACATATCTATCTCGTCTACAAAGTCTGCATAGTCCTCTATCGAGGTCCCTGGTTTAATACCGAGTCCACATCTAGCACCTGCTTTACGAATAGCTTTCGCAGTCATAGGAATATTTGAAGTCGCTTCGACATGAATAGTCACACTGGCACAACCAGCTTCTGCATACGCGGGAGCCATGTGGTCCACCTCTGCAACCATAAGGTGAGCATCCACTTCGATAGGACAGTCGGCGATGATCTCTGCACTTCTTGCGAAGTCAAAAGTAAAGTTAGGAACAAAGATATTATCCATCACATCTAAATGCAGTAAGTCTGAGCACGCAGCTATCCGCTTGATCTCTAGATCTAAATTAGAAAAGTCAGCATTTAATATGCTCGGCGTAATGCGAATCTCTCGGCTCATGGAGGTATATTAACTTTTCTTAACTATGACAGCTAAATACATCGCATCCGTGCCGTGTCGGTGAGTCCACAGCGACATTGCACCCTCTCGTGTCGCCTCCAATAAATTAGTTGGTAGGTAGGGCTCAATGTTTACTAGTTCGCACTCTGGATGGTTTTTCAGAATATCCCGCACCTGCACGGTCGTTTCGGCTAAATGCGGGGAACACGTCGCATAACCCAAAACTCCCCCGACTTTGAGTACCTGAATAGAGGCTTCAATAAGTTCTCGTTGCAACTCGGTTAAAGCCCGAAGATCTGTCAGATTACGTCTCCAACGCACTTCAGGGCGCCTCCGCAATGCTCCCAGACCCGTACATGGCGCATCGAGCAAGATTGCATCGAAGCTCTGATTTCGTGAGGAAATATCCCGACCATCACCACACCATACGGTGGCACCATGAACAACGCGTTTAACTAATTCAGCTCGAGCTGGTGAAACTTCATTGGCGATAAAAGTTATTCCCCGCTTTGCTGCAATGCTTGAGAGCAATGCCGCTTTTCCTCCGGGCCCTGCACATATATCTAACCACTGCCCACCTTGCGCGATTGCAGCAAAAACCGTTGCTACAAGTTGGGAACCCTCATCTTGAACACCGGCTTTGCGATGTCGAATGAGTTCGAGAGCACCGGGATTGCCTTTGAAGTTTGCACCGAACTGTGAAAACTCGGTAGGCGAGGCACCTAGGGCAACTAGCTCATCTCGAGTTGAAAATCCGGGCCATGCAACTAACGTCGGTGTTGCAGGTACGTTATTTATAAGCAGAGCGGATTCGACTTCTGACCAATCTTTAAGCAAGTCAAAATAAGCAGAGATAATCCACTCGGGATGCGAGTATTGAATCGACATCCGCTCTACAGGATCTTTAATATCCTTAAGTGGAGAAAACCATTCCTCAATACTCTTTCGAGTAATACCTCGTAGCAACGCATTTACAAAACTAGCTTTTGATTCACCAACTCTTTTACGGGCGACTTCAACCGTAGCCGATACCGCTGCATGATCAGGAACTCGCATCTCATGAATTTGATGGACGCCTAGGCGACACAGATCAACAATTCCGGGGTCAACTTCACTCCAAGGACGATCGCTGAGTTGTGCAAGCACCCAATCGTGCTTACCTTGCATTCGTAGCGTTCCATAGAGCAGCTCTGTCACTAAATTACGATCGCGCTCTTCTAGGGAGCTAGCAGATAGCGCTGCAGGTAGAAGTAGATTGGAGTAACCATCGTTCCGGTTGACCTCACTTAACAAATCAAAAGCAAGGAGCCTGGAAGCATCAGGCTTAGGTGACTTAAATGTATTTCTTCGTGCTTCAACCAAAGTTTTCACCACCTAGCAGATGTGCCCCACGAGCCCAATCTGCAGCTGGCATTTCACTCTTTCCGGCAGGGATGACGCTCTCCAATTCGATTACACCGTTGAGTGCAACTCCCACAAATACTCTATTTTCTTGGCACTGAATCTGCCCGGGTTCCAGCTTCATGTCGATCTGCGCCATGCTGGCTTGCGTAATCTTAATGGGATTTTCTCTCCATAAGCTCCACGCGCACGGAGCTGGATAAAATGCTCGAATCTTATTTACAACAACCTGAGTAGAATTCGACCAATCAATCTTTGCTTGCTCTTTCGATATTTTCGGTGCAATAGAGGCTGAACCTTGCTGCGGTTCGGGTTTGATTCCTTGTTCAATCTTGTCAAAAGTTTGTGCCATGGCCTCTGGTCCCATGCTTGCTAGAAGCTCCAACATTTCAACGCTACGCCAAGCCGGTTCTATAGCGATAGGGATTTGAGTAAATAGCGGACCAGTGTCCATGCCTTTGTCGAGTTGGAAAACAGTTAATCCTGAAATTACTTCACCATTTTCAAGTGCACGCTGCACTGGGGCTGCACCACGGTAGGCAGGCAAAAGTGAAAAATGTAGATTAAGAAATCCAAAGCGAGGAAGTTTCAAAATCTCTTCCGGCAGTATTACGCCATAACCGATAGTTACAACTAGATCAAGCTCGCTAACGACGTCGGCTAATTCGCTAGGCATAAGGGGTTTAACGCAGTTAATGCTATGAGACCGAGCCCATGAACTCACTGGGGATTCGGTTAACTCTCTCCCCCGACCAGCTGGCCTATCGGGCTGTGTTATTACCATTGCTAACTCATGTGAAGTCGTTAGTAACCAATCCAGTGTCGGAATCGCAACCTGCGGAGTAGCTGCCACTCCAATGCGCATTACGTGTTCCGTCCGAAAAGACTGTGCGGTGACTCCTTGATGGATATTTTTTGACCAGCCTCAGAAGATTGGTTAAACCATTCGGACTCGCGAATCTCTTTCATAGCTAACTTGCGTTCAGTAGGCGTCATTCGATCTATAAAAAGAATGCCATCTAAATGGTCTGTCTCATGCTGCAAAGCTCTTGCAAGAAACTCGGTGCCATCCACGCTGATTGGTTCACCAAACATATTAAATCCGGCGGCAACCGCTCTCATCGCACGAGGTGTTGGATAACTTAGCTCAGGAAAAGACAGGCATCCTTCTTCCCCCTCCTGTATCTCATCATCAAGGACAAGGACGGGATTAATCAAATGCCCTAAGACGTCATCGACATTCCACGTAAAAACCCGCAAAGGAACACCTATTTGAGGCGCAGCCAAACCAGCACCAGGGGCTTCCAACATCGTTTCAGTCAGATCCGCTACTAGAGTTCGCAACTCTTTATCAAAATCGAGAACTAGAGCCGCCGGAGTCAGTAAAACTGGATCTCCGAAGAGTCGTATTTTTTGGATTGGCACTGCCCAATGCTATCAAAGGGCTACAAAGAATATGGATCCACTCGTATTGAGAGCAGTTGTTTCTTGGCAATACTTCGTCGGCGCTGGAGCTCGTGGACGAAACTCCGCACCTGCGCACCGTCTTTAACATCGACATAGATAACGATTTTCGCCAACCCTTTTGGCATTGGGCTTGGACCGAAAACTCTGACGCTACCAGGCAATCGTGCCTCTGAGATGGATTTATTTAAACCGCTAATAAGTTGCGTGGCCTCATTAACCGGACACGAGATAAGAAAAGACTGAACAAACGGTGGAAGCGAAACCTCTTGCCGTTCAGTTAATTCACGACGAATCATTGCACCAGGATTCCACTTAGCTACAGATGAAGTGATGGGATGTCCATCAGGAACCGTTAGTAACACAACGCCTTTAGGATCTATCATCGCTGAGGTTTCAAAAAAGAGCTCACGCGCCCGTTCCTGTGCACGTATGTCTGGATGCGAGAAGAAATTTAAACCTTCTAAAATAACTACTGCGCTATAGCCTTGTGCGCATCGCGGAGCCGCACCAGGAGTGGCAAGAACTAAGGCTGGCGAATGCGGCACTAATCTCTTGATAACACCTTCGAATGAGAGAACCAGTGGATAGCCGCTGAAGGCTCTAGAGATTTCTTCGCCTGCACGCTCTATACCCCGTCCGGCTATGTATGGCCTCGTGCGATTACACCACGTGCATGTCCACTCTGGAAAATCTTTCGAACACACCGTGCAACGTGGAGCTGCATTCTTTGCGCCGATAGATAACCGCCCACCGCACGTGCATTGCGCTAAATTCTTGCAGTGCGCGCAGAGAAGTGCGCTGCCATAACCCTTGCGCGGGACTAGAAAAAGTACCGGTCCACGGATGAGAGATTTACGAATATCGGCGAAAATACGTCCTGGCAATAGCGTTCCATCATCTGAAGCGAATGATTTGACGGTGAGTTTGAAGGCATTATTGAGAAATCGTAATTTTTTCGTATCGATGAGAAGTGAGAGCTCCATCGATGGTACATAACCAGTAAAGACTAGATTGATAGATTCTAAAGATTTACGTACAAAGGCAATATCGCGCACATTGCACCCTGGCGAACGTTGCTCGAAATGCTCATGCGAACTCTCTTTATAAATGATGATGGTTTGAAGATTGGATATCGGGGCGAACATCGCACTTCGAGCACCAATCACTATGCAGTTTGGTGAATCCATCACTTTCAAATAATTCTCGTATCGCTGCGCCCGAGTCAGTGAGCTGTCCAAACGCAGATGCGCCAGCTTTTCGCTGTATAAGGCGTGACTAATTTCGTCTAGATCATTTTGATCTGGAGCAACTATAAGAACCGAACCCTTCTTAGTTGCTTTTTGAATCTGAGCAACGATCTGATGAGCTGGATTCTTGAAGGGATCAAAGGCAAGAAAGAGTTGATCACCATCTGTCCGCATAACCGAAGGAGAAACTAGCGAATGGCGTATGTACGTCTTATCAACGGATGCAACTCTAGGCGGTATTGCAAGTCGTAGAACATCTGATGGATTCGTCGACCAGCGTTGAGCCACAACTGAGATTAGTTCAAGTGATTTTTTCGTTGCAACTGGATGTACCGATAAGATTTTTGAGATCTGCCTGATCCGTCCAGTGGTCTGTGATTGTTGGCAGCGCTCTATGACGATGCCTTCGACTTCACGTGTACCAAATGGGACTTGGACTCTTACGCCGGTTGTAATCGATGCACTAAAACTCTCTGGGACTGCGTAATCAAATGGGGTATCTAAATGAAAGACTCCGGTCTCAACCCAGATACGCGCAATAGGTAAGTGTCTTGCCGCTTCTACCTCGGGCCGTGTAATAACTTCGGCCTTGAGACGAAATAAACGCGGCACTGCCACGTTCTACTTAATTGCCTTCTGCAAAGCATCAACGCGATCAGTACGTTCCCAGGCAAACTCAGGTAGTTCGCGCCCAAAATGTCCGTAGGCACTTGTCAGTGAGTAGATAGGGCGCAAAAGTTGGAGATCTCTAATAATTGCAGCGGGCCTCAGATCAAAGGTAGCCAACACCGCATCCTGAATTTTTTGTACTGGCACCGTCTCGGTTCCAAAAGTCTCGACAAAAAGTCCTACTGGCTGAGCTTTACCGATTGCGTAAGCAACCTGAACTTCACATCGTCTAGCCAGGCCAGCGGCAACGACATTCTTTGCGACCCATCGCATTGCATATGCAGCCGAGCGATCTACCTTTGAAGGGTCTTTTCCACTAAATGCTCCCCCACCATGACGTGCCATTCCGCCGTATGTATCGACGATGATTTTGCGACCAGTCAATCCCGCATCTCCCATCGGTCCACCAATGACGAAACGTCCAGTTGGATTTATGAGAATTTTAAGATCGTTTCTTGGAAGTTCTATGGTGGCTAAAATCGGCTCAATGACATATTCAATAATCTCTGGTGTTAAAGTTTTAACAACATCAACGTCTTCACTGTGCTGACTAGAGATCACAACCGTGTTGAGTGCAACGGCTCTATCACCTTCATATTCAATAGTTACTTGAGTCTTTCCGTCTGGGCGCAAGTAAGGGAGTTGACCAGATTTGCGAACCTTGGAAAGTTGGGCAGCTAGCGCGTGTGCCAACCAGATGGGCAGTGGCATCAACTCTTTAGTGTCATCACATGCATAACCAAACATTAAACCTTGATCGCCGGCGCCTTGCAGATCTAATGGATCTACCCCTGATGCAACGCGGTGCTCATAAGCGTCATCGACGCCTTGGGCGATATCTTGAGACTGCTGACCAATGGATATTGAAACTCCGCAGCTATTTCCATCAAAGCCCTTCTCTGACGAGTCATATCCAATATTGAGAACAGTGTCTCTTACAATTGTATTCACGTCGGCATATCCGTCAGTTGTTACTTCACCAGCAACATGCACCTGACCCGTTGTAATAAGTGTTTCTACGGCGACTCGGCTCTTACTATCTTGCGAGAGTAAGGAGTCTAAAACCGCATCTGAAATAGCATCAGCAATCTTATCCGGATGACCTTCAGTAACTGATTCTGATGTAAAGAGGCGCTGCGACATAAGTTCTAACCTAACTGCCGGATGGCGTAATCAAGGAGTAAATCTGCGAGAGCGTCTTTGGAGACTTCCTTGAGCGCTATTTCCTCACCGTTTCGTAGAAGGATTGTACCCTGCGTGAGATCTTTTCCGAATATTGCGCCACCGCTAACATCGTTAACATAGATGATATCGAGAGATTTAGCCTTGAGCTTTGAGCGCGCTGACTCAATATGATCATTAGTCTCTGCCGCAAAACCGATCATTACCTGGTGAGACTTTCGGCTAGAGAGCTCAGCCAGTAAATCAGGGTTAGCTTCTAGTTCGATAGAGGTAAAGAAGGCCTTCTTAATCTTTTGGCTAAGTTTTGCAGTTGGCCTTGCGTCGGCAACTGCGGCACACATAATTAGTACATCACAGGAGGCAAACTCGTTCTGCAACGCTTCCTGCATATCCCGAGCACTTTCTACATTAATGATGGAGATGCCATCAACGCTAGAGCTATCCATGTTGGCGGCGATCAAACTAACCTCGGCTCCTCGTAACTGCGCCGAGCGTGCCAGTGCAATGCCTTGTTTGCCAGATGACCTATTACCAATAAATCGGACTGGATCAATTGCTTCGCGTGTACCGCCTGCAGTAATAAGAATTTTTCGTCCAATTAAATCTTGCCTGTGGCCAGTCATTTCATCAAACTCAGTTACTATTCGAGAGACCTCAGGGAAACGACCCTGGCCAGAATCTTTGCCGGTGAGCCGCCCGGTATCCGGTTCTAAAACAATGAATCCACGTGAGCGTAGTGTTTCGACATTGACCTTCGTTGCAGGATCATTCCACATGTTTGGATGCATTGCGGGGACGATCATTTTGGGAACATCACTTGCTAGGATTAAATTGGTCAGAAGATCATCGGCTCGACCGACTGCAATACGGGCGATGAGATCGGCAGTAGCGGGTGCAATAATGAAATAGCCGCTTTTTTGTGCTAATGAAATATGTGCAACTTCATGCACGTTTTCCCAGACTTGTGTATGTGCTGGACGTCCTGACAGTGCCTCCCATGTTGCAGCCCCAACGAAATTTAGCGATGAGGGAGTTGGGACGACGGTAACGAGGTAGCCACGATCTTGTAATCTGCGCAGAAGATCGGCTGACTTATAGGCCGCGATTCCAGCGCCAACGCCGAGTATTACCTCACGGCTGTCGTTAGACATTGCTTGAAGAAAACTTTAAGCCGTTGGTTCGAGATTTTCGATCGTTAGAAGACCTTCATTAATTTCGCGAAGGGCGATCGAGAGTGGCTTTTCGTGAACATGTGTCTCAACTAGAGGTCCCACGTATTCGAGCAACCCCTCGCCCAACTGTGAGTAATATGCGTTGATCTGACGAGCCCGCTTTGCCGCATAGAGAACGAGGCTGTACTTAGAGCCACTCTTCTCTAGAAGTTCGTCAATTGGTGGATTTGTAATGCCATCCATAGTTATCCCCGCTCATGAGCTGTTTTGGTCAAGATATCAATCCTATCAGTTGTTCAACGACCCGCTCGACCTGGTCATTGACGATCACTACATCGAAGTAAGAGGCCGCTGCTAACTCTTCCTGCGCTAGGGCTAGGCGTTCAGCTCTGCGCTCAGGACCATCCGTGCCACGTCCCTCTAATCGTGACACCAGCTCCTCCCAGGTTGGAGGTTCAAGAAATACCAAAAGCGACTGCGACACATGCGCCTTCACCTGTCTGGCTCCCGCAATCTCAATCTCTAAAAGAACATTTCTGCCCTTTAAGAGTGCTTCTTCAACAGCTGAGCGCGGAGTTCCATAACGGTTGCCGGCGAATGCCGCCCATTCAAGAAACTCATCGTCTTTGATTCGGCGAGAAAACTCTTCATCTGAAATAAAAAAATAATCGACACCATCGTGTTCATTTTTTCGTGGAGCTCTAGTAGTTGCTGAAATGCTCACCCAGAAATCTCCAGATGCACGCAATGTACTGGCCACTGTACTTTTACCGACTCCCCCTGGACCCGACAAAACCAAGAGTTTTCCAGGTGCTACCGCATGCGAAGATTTCATAAATTCATTGCGTAATTGCTTTAACTGGTGACGACCCAAACCTTGAATCCTGCGAGTAGGTGAGATATTCAATCGCTGCATGAGACTGGTAGCCCTAACTTTTCCAACTCCAGATAGAGCTTCTAAAAGCTCGCGAACGCGCATCTTTCCAACACTATCTTCATTTGCTGCAATTTCTAGGACTGTATCAATAGAAAACTCACCGCTTTTAATCTTATTTTTTACTTCAGCACGTCGTTTTCGCGACTGGGCCGCCTTTGCAAGCGCCAACGCTCGTTCTTCGGCAGTTAATTGTGGAGGCGCGCCCATGAGATAAATCTAGTGCACAGAGTTAATTTGCTGTGCTATTTCGATTGCTCGTTCGCGCATTGCTTGAGCGCCATGTTGCCAATGCATAGTTATTGGCCTACCGATAACCACAAGATCAGCACCTCGGTCTATCGCCTCACGTGGAGTCATAGTCCTTGCTTGATCATCACTATGAGCCGTATCGGCGGGACGTACTCCGGGAGTAATGATTGTTACTGCCGAACCTACCGCTTGACGAATCGCCAAAATTTCTAACGGCGAACAAACAATCGCTCGAGCACCTGCGTTGCTGGCTAGGCTAGCTAAGCGAACTGCGCTATCTAAAGCGCTATCTCTGAATCCAATACTCTCAACATCACTTTCTGATAGCGAGGTTAAAACCGTAACTGCGGTCACAAAAGTCGAAGGCAATGCATCCACGGCGGCGTGAATCATCCCCGCTCCCCCAGATGCATGCACTGTTAGGTACTTTGGTCTTAAGGAACTAACTGCACGTGCTGCACCAGAAACTGTGTTTTCAATGTCATGAAGTTTAAGATCTAGAAAAATATCAGAATTAGTGGTTTGTTTTATTGCATTCACGCCCTCTGATCCAAAGGTAAGAAAAAATTCTAAGCCTAATTTATACACTGATACGACATCCTCTGTTGCTTTTACCCAACTGATAGCTGTAGCCAGATCCGAAGTATCAACGGCCAAAACTATAGGTGCCCTATTTGTCATCAGTTTCCTCCGGTCTGTGGGCATAGCCAATGGCATCACGCAACGATGAAAAGCCTTTAGCGATTAATAACTCCTTCAACTCATTTTGAATTGTTGGTAACGCCGTTGGATTACCAAAACTTGCAGTACCTACTGATACTGCACTTGCTCCAGCTGTAATCATCTCTAAAGCATCACGACCGCTAGATACCCCGCCCATACCTAAAATTGGAAGCTTTGGAAGTGCAGCATGAACTTGATAGATAGCACGTACTGCTATGGGTCTAATAGCTGGACCTGAAAGTCCACCAGTTTTGCCACCGAGATGTGGTCTTAACGTTTCAATATTAATCACCATACCTAAAACCGTATTGATGAGGGCGACTGCATCTGCACCAGCATCTACTACTCCACGAGTTATATGAACTAAATCGGTAACATCGGGTGAAAGCTTTGCAATAATAGGAAGTTCTCCGCCGATGGTACGTCGTACACCATCGATTACACGCCGTGATGCATCTGGATCGCAGGCAAAGACCAGGCCTCTGTTTTCAACATTCGGACACGATATGTTGACTTCGAGTGCGCTGATCCCAGATATTCCGCGTAACTTGCGCGCTAACGTTGCATACTCTTCAACGGTCTCTCCCGCTATTGAGACAACGATGCGAGCTTTTTGTTCAAGTAGATAGGGAATATCTTTAGCGATAAAAGCGTCGATACCAGGGCCTTGCAGACCGATGGAGTTAAGCATTCCGCTTGGTGTCTCGGCCATTCGAGGAGTTGGACGACCATGACGTGGCTTAGACATAACGGATTTAGTTACGACACCACCTATCGAATTCAGATCAAAAAACTGGGCTAACTCACGGCCAGAACTGGCGCAGCCACTTGCGGTGAAAATTGGTGCGGGAAACCATGCATTTCCAAGCGTTGTAGAAAAATCTAAGGCAGTCATAACGCCTTACCAACCTTGTCCCAGATAACTCTCTCACCATCCATGACCGGTCCATCAATACATGACCTAAGCATCGCTATATTGCCATCGGCATCTTGGGTTGGAAGAACGCATGTCATGCACACGCCTATTCCACATGCCATTGACTCTTCGACTGCACATTGATGAACCACTTCTGTTCCTCGAGTGATTGAATCGATAGCGGCCAACATAGCCATTGGTCCACAGGAATAAATTACTGCGATATTTAAATCACGAACCATCGACGCTATTGGATCCGTTACTCGCCCAGCCTGCCCCATAGTTCCATCTTCAGTATAAATACGCAGTGAATTTACCGCGCGCTTACCCTCCATGGGTGCATAAATTTTCGAAGCAGTACTTGCTCCCAATATCATGTCTACGCGACAACCACGTGCATTGAGTACTTCAGCTAAACCGAATAGAGGAGCTGACCCATATCCGCCACCTACTAAGAGAATTTGAACCGGTTCGGTCGGAATACCAAAGGCTGTACCTAATGGAACTACAACGTCTAATTCAGCTCCTTCACTTTGTGCACATAACCACGTACTACCTTGACCGTGAGGGGCAACGATTAACTCCATAGTTCCACCTGCGACAGAGTTAACTGAGACTCGCGAAATTGCAAAGGCTCGTCGAAGGATCATTCGAGAAGTATCGCCGCCGACATTGATCGCGGCAAAGTTTCCTGGTTTACAAAGTTGGGCCGAATCACCTATCGCCACAATTAATTGATGGTATTGACCAACGCGTTTATTACTCACTACCTGAGCTCTAATTTGCTTAGCGTTGCGATTGATCTCTACCATGCTAAGCCAACCACTCTTGTATCGATTTGATCGAGAGCTCACTTGATTGCAAGAAACGAATTCCTTCAACGGCAGCATTAAATCCTGCAGTGGTAGTGATAATTGGAATAGAGCGTTGGACGGCAGCAGTTCTAATAGCCCAACCATCCTGACGAGTTCCACGACCCACAGGTGTGTTTATGACGAGATCAATATCGCCCGAGTTAATCATGTCTACGATCGTGCGCTCTCCCATAGGCCCTTTACCTTCAGAGTTCTTTCGAACCGTGACTGAAGGTACTCCATGAGAGGCTAAAAAATCGGCAGTGCCCTGAGTTGCCAAAATTCTAAAGCCCAATGTGCCGAGCCCTGCTGCGGCATCAACACCATGAGCCTTATTTTTATCGGCCAATGAAATGAATACTGTTCCGGTTTTAGGGAGTGGACCGAAAGCCTCAATTTGAGACTTCGCATAACTTTCTCCGAAGGTTGGCGAGATGCCCATGACTTCACCTGTTGAGCGCATCTCAGGACCTAGTACGGCATCGACTCCACGGCCATCCAGACGACGAAAGCGATTCCAGGGGAGAACTGCCTCTTTCACTGAGACGCCATGTGCGACACCATCGCCGGTCGTCGGCAATAAACCTTCGGCGCGCAGTTCTGCGATTGAGCTGCCCACAGAGATCCGTGCTGCCGCTTTTGCTAGTGGAACGCCCGTAGATTTACTTACAAATGGAACTGTTCGAGAAGCGCGAGGGTTAGCTTCTAAAACATAGAGCTTAGAATCGGCGATTGCAAATTGAATATTAATCAAACCTCGAACACCAACACCACGAGCTATCTTAAGTGTGGCTTGTTTAATCTCGGCTAACGAATCAACTGAGACCGTCATGGAAGGTAGAACGCACGCACTATCTCCACTATGAATACCAGCCTCCTCAATATGTTCCATAACTCCACCCAGAAATAGTTCATCACCATCGAATAAAGCATCGACATCAATTTCAATAGCGCTATCTAAGAAACGATCCACTAACACTGGATGATCTGGGGTGATATCTGTTGCCCGAGAGATAAAACCTGCAAGTGATTGATCATCGTAGACAATTTCCATTCCTCGACCACCTAGTACGAAGGAAGGCCTCACTAACACTGGGTAACCGATACGGGTTGCGATAGTGATTGCCTCAAGTTGAGACGCCGCCATTCCAAACTCTGGGGCAGTTAACTCTTGTTCAAATAAAATGTTTCCAAATGCTCCACGCTCCTCGGCAAGGTTAATAGCCTCTGGACTTGTTCCAAGGATCGTAACTCCATTAGCTTTTAAGCCAGCTGCTAGACCAAGTGGTGTCTGTCCACCTAATTGCGTAATAACGCCCAATAAAGGTCCAGCTTGGGTCTCTGCATGAATCACCTCCAGGACATCCTCCAAAGTCAGTGGCTCAAAATAGAGGCGATTACTGGTGTCGTAATCAGTTGATACTGTCTCTGGATTGCAGTTAATCATAATAGTTTCATACCCTGCAGCACGAAGCGCAAACGAGGCGTGCACGCACGAGTAATCAAACTCAATTCCTTGGCCGATACGGTTCGGTCCGCTACCAAGAATAATCACTGCAGGCACGGTTCTTGGGCGTACTTCGCTCTCTTCTTCATAGGATGAATAGTGATAAGGAGTAAAGGCCTCAAACTCAGCAGCGCATGTATCCACTGTTTTATACACCGGTCTGATTAATAAGTGATGGCGAATCCTTCGGACCTCGTCTTCACTGATTCCACGAATTTTCGCAATTTGATAGTCGGAAAAACCATTGGCCTTGGCCGTGCGCAAAATCTGTGTCGTAAGTTCACCGGGGACGGAAATCTGTACCGCTTGTTGATTGATGATTTCTATCTGACGTAGATACCAAGGATCAATCTTGCATGCTTTGAAAACTTCATCAATTGTTGCACCAGCCCACATAGCCCGCTGCACTTGCTGAAGTCGATACTCCGTTGGAACCGAAATTTGAGAAAGTAGTTGATCTTTTTCACCTGCTCTAACTTCAGACCAAGAAAAAATAGCCTCTTTGCGTTCCAGTGAACGCAGAGCTTTCATGAGGGCTTCAGAGAAAGAGCGGCCAATCGCCATGGCCTCACCAACACTCTTCATGGTTGTTGTAAGACGTGGATCTGCATCAGAAAACTTTTCAAAGGCAAAACGTGGCATCTTAACGACAACATAGTCCAGCGTAGGTTCAAAAGAGGCGGGTGTGACTTTAGTGATGTCATTTTGAATCTCGTCCAATGTATAACCTATCGCTAATTTAGTTGCAATTTTTGCGATAGGAAAACCAGTGGCTTTAGATGCCAGCGCACTTGATCGAGATACACGGGGATTCATCTCGATAACAATGATGCGGCCATCTACCGGATTAACGGCAAATTGGATGTTGCACCCTCCGGTATCCACACCAACTTCACGGATAATCCGTAATGAGAGGTCTCGAAGCCTTTGGTATTCAACATCGGTCAAAGTCATAGCAGGTGCCACCGTGATCGAATCACCGGTATGAACACCCATAGGATCTACATTCTCAATGCTGCAGACAATGACTACGTTATCTTTGCGATCACGCATCACTTCAAGTTCGTACTCTTTCCAACCAATGATCGACTCCTCTAAGAGAACCTCTGAGGTTGGACTATGCCGTAAGCCTGCTCCAGCAATCTGTCGCAACTCTTCTTCATCAAAGGCAATGCCGGAGCCTAACCCGCCCATTGTAAAAGATGGGCGAACTACAACTGGATAGTTCAACGTTTCAACTGCGGTAAAGATTTCATCCATCGTGTGACAGATTATTGAAAGCGCTGACTCTCCCCCAATTTTTTCTACAATAGCTCTAAATAACTCACGATTTTCTCCACGCTGAATAGCTGCAACATCAGCACCGATAAGCTTTACGCCATATTTCGCCAACGTTCCGCGTTCAAAAAGTCCGATGGCCGCGTTTAAGGCCGTCTGACCACCCAAAGTTGCTAATACTGCATCGGGCTTTTCATGAGCAATGATCTTCTCGATTACTTCAGGAGTAATCGGTTCAATGTATGTAGCATCCGCAAATTCAGGGTCGGTCATAATTGTTGCCGGATTAGAATTGACTAAAATGACACGAATTCCTTCTTCACGTAAGACTCGACAGGCCTGTGTGCCTGAGTAGTCAAACTCGCAGGCTTGCCCGATAACGATTGGGCCACTGCCGATGACTAAAACACTCTTTATGGAGGTATCGCGAGGCATTATTTGCTCACCTTCGTAGACATCATGTCAATGAAGCGGTCAAACAAATACTGCGCATCATGGGGGCCAGCTGCGGCCTCAGGATGGTATTGCACGGAAAACGCTGGACGATCGATTAAGTGAAGACCTTCGACCACACCATCATTTAAACTCACGTGAGTTACTTCTCCGCGGCCGTAAACCGTTGTGAACTCTGTCTCCGTTGGAGCCGCTAATGCAAAACCGTGATTATGCGAAGTAATCTCGACCTTACTTGTTAACTTGTCGATGACAGGTTGATTGATGCCGCGATGGCCAAACGTTAACTTGTAAGTCTCAAAACCTAACGCTCTACCAAGAATTTGATGACCAAAACAGATTCCAAAGATAGGAATCTGTTTGAGGAGAATCTGTCGAACTACCTCGATAACCTGAATCATTGTGGCAGGATCACCCGGACCATTTGAGATAAATACTCCATCTGGAGAAAGTGCACAAATATCCTCAGCAGTAGAGTCGAAGGGCAAAACGTGAACTTCTACCCCACGCTCAGATAGTGCACGTGGAGTTGCCGACTTAATACCTAAATCTAAAGCTGCGACTACAAACTTCTTTTCCCCCTTTGCCGGAACTACATATGGGGTTTTAGTGGAAACATCGGAGACAAGAAAGGACCCAGACATTTGTGAGCTCTTTCGAACTTCAACCACCATTGCTTCACGTGTCATTTCTAAATCTGAAAAAATGCCCACTCGCATCGCACCTCTTTCACGCAAGTGACGTGTCAACGCTCTAGTATCGACGCCTTGTAATCCAACTATATTTTGGGCAATCAACTCACTCGCAAGATCATTCTCACTTCGCCAATTAGATACGAGTGACGATGGATTACGTACAACAAAACCTGCGACCCAGATCTTTCCCGACTCATTGTCCTGACTATTAAAACCTGTGTTTCCAATATGCGGCGCCGTCATGACAACTACTTGCTTGTGATACGAAGGGTCAGTTAACGTCTCCTGGTATCCAGTCATTCCAGTCTGAAAGACTGCCTCGCCAAAAGTTTTACCGGTAGCTCCCCAGGATTGGCCTTCAAAAACTCTGCCGTCATCCAGAACTAGAAATGCGGTACTCATCTAAACATTCACTCCATTTTCTAGGGTGAGTTTGCCTTTGTAGAACGTATGTGTCACTAGGCCGGGTAACTCATAGCCGTGGAAGGGAGTATTACGGCTTCGTGATTGCACAAGATCTCGGTCTACCGTCCAAGATTTCAATGGATTGATGAGAGTTACATTAGCAACACTGCCCACTGCAACTTTTTGACCTTGGTGTTCATATCCGCCAATACGAGCTGGAGAGTGTGACATCCTTTCGGCAACCCCTTGCCAAGTTAATAAACCATTGTCAACCATAGTTTTTTGAACTATAGAAATAGCTGTTTCTAAACCTAACATCCCAAAAGATGCCTCCTGCCACTCACACTCTTTTGACTCCATAGTGTGGGGCGCATGATCCGTTGCGACAATATCAATTGTGCCATCGGCAAGAGCTTCTCTCAGAGCGTGAACATCCTTCTCAGTGCGCAACGGCGGATTCACTTTGAAAATTGGATCGTATGAACTCGCCAAATCATCGGTCAATAAAAGGTGGTGCGGAGTTACCTCGGCGCTCACATTGATGCCTCGTGCCTTGGCCCAACGAATAATCTCTACTCCCCCAGCCGTTGTTACATGGCAGACATGTAACCGCGATTGAACATGATCTGTGAGTAAAACATCGCGCGCAATGATCGCTTCTTCGGCAATTGCTGGCCATCCGCGCAAACCCAGTCGCGCAGAAATTTCGCCCTCATTCATTTGTGATCCAATAGTGAGGCGAGGTTCTTGCGCATGCTGAGCGATCACACCATCAAATTTCTTTATGTACTCAAGTGCTCTTCGCATTACCAAGGGATCAAAGACGCACATGCCATCATCACTAAAGACTCTTACCCTGGCGATCGAATCTGCCATCGCGCCAATCTCAGAGAGAGTCTCCCCTTTTAATCCCTCGGTAACTGCACCGATTGGAAAAACATCTAGTAATCCCGCTTCTTGCCCCAGTCGATAAACCTGTTCTACGACTCCAGCATTGTCTGCAACCGGTGAAGTGTTGGCCATTGCAGACAGCGCAGTGAAACCACCTTTAGCGCCAGCTCGCGAAGCAGAGGCTACTGTTTCTGCATCTTCGCGACCTGGTTGGCGTAAGTGGGTATGTAAGTCAACTAAGCCAGGCAAAACTATCGAGTCAGTAGCATCGATCACCGTTGCGTGCTCATCTGTAAGCGATTTTTCGATCCTGGTAATTACGCCACCATCTATTAAAATATCGCTAATCGACCCGTCAACTAAGGTGCCGCCTTTAAGTACGAATGTGGTTGTTGACATTAGTTCGACCCCGCTTCCAATGGTGCGCCAGCAAGTAAGACATACAGGATTGCCATTCGGATACTGACACCATTTGCTACTTGCTCAACGATGACCGAACGTGCACTGTCCGCGACCTCTGCTGCAATCTCTAATCCCCGATTCATTGGGCCTGGGTGCATAATAATCGCGTGTGGTTGCATAATGGCTAAGCGCTGCGAGTTCAAACCGAAATACCGTGAATATTCGCGCGCATTAGGAAAAAATAGATCATTCATTCGCTCCTGTTGAACACGTAACATCATGACGGCGTCAACCTGAGAGATAACTTCATCCAAATCGTATGAGACTTTAGCTGGCCAGCTCTCGACTCCAACAGGTAACAGTGTAGGCGGGGCCACCAAAGTTACATGCGCGCCTAAGAGATTGAGCAGGAGCACGTTCGAGCGCGCAACACGGGAGTGCAAGACATCACCCACTATTGCCACTTTAATGCCTGATAAATCAGAGCCACCTTTGCCTAGATGCTTACGAATAGTGAATGCATCTAAGAGCGCTTGGCTTGGATGTTCATGGGTGCCATCACCAGCATTAATGACACTCCCAGTCATCCAGTGTGAATCGGCTAGACGTTGCGGAGCACCAGAAGCGCTGTGACGAATTACAACAGCATCAGCGCCCATTGCTTGTAATGTCATGGCGGTATCTTTTAGGGATTCGCCTTTACTAATACTGGAACCTTTTGCTGAAAAATTAATAACATCTGCTGACAAACGTTTTGCAGCTGCTTCAAAGGAGATGCGGGTACGAGTTGAATCTTCAGCAAAAAGATTAACGATGGTACGTCCACGAAGTGTAGGAAGCTTCTTCACCTGACCATCACTCACACGAGCAAGTTCGGTTGCTGTATCCAGAATTAGAATTGCATCGGATTTGTTAAGATCAGAGATCGAGAGTAAGTGACGCATGGTTTAGCTCTCCCCTTCTATAAGCACTTCATCTGCTCCGTCGATTTCAACCAGGTGCACACGAACCGATTGGCTTGATGAAGTCGGTAGGTTTTTGCCAACAAAGTCAGCTCGAATAGGTAGCTCCCTATGGCCGCGATCCACAAGTACCGCCAATTGAACGGAGCGTGGGCGTCCAAGTTCACCTAGGGCATCTAGCGCCGCTCTAATTGTTCGCCCGGAGTAGAGAACATCATCGATGAGAACTACATCCCTGCCCTCTATGCCGACACTGGGAATAGTCGTGGACATGATGGCGCGAAGCGGGCGCATTCTTAAATCATCGCGGTGCATTGTGATATCCAACATTCCGGCTTGGATCTCTCGCGATTCGATGGTTGAGATCGTTTGCGCAACTCGGATCGCCAGGTGAGCACCACGTGTAGGAATTCCAAGCAAGGTTATGTTCTCGGCACCTTGGTTTTTTTCAACAATTTCATGGGAAATACGGGTCAACGCACGCGAGATATCCGATGCGGACAGGGCAATACTCATAGTAAATCTCCTTCCCCATCTCACAGGATGGGTCGTTAAAGGATGCAAGCGCGATCATAGCATCGACTCCCTCAAACTGTGGATATCAAAATCCTGAGCTGTCAACTCCATCTACCCTCAACGCTATGACCACGCCAACTACGGAGTCCATCTCACATCGCCTCCGCGCTATCCGCTTAAGCAAAGCTCTATCCCTTCGCGATGTACAGATTGCTAGCAGTGGCCGGATTCCGGCAGTAGTGCTTGGTTCGTATGAACGCGGCGACCGATCATTGAGTGTGAAGAAGGCAATCGAAATCGCAGAGTTTTACGAGGTCCCACTTGGATATCTACTATCCGAACCGATCATTAATCAACACAACCTGGGTGGAGTCGTTATTGATCTTCGGCGGCTGCGTTTGCTCGCCCTGGATCGGGTATCCATTGTCAATGAAGATCTTCGATTCCGTATTCTTTCTACCTTCATCTCAGGAATTGTTACGAAAAGAGACGACTGGAATGGCGAGGTTTTATCTTTGCGCACGAGTGATATTGAATCACTTGCTTTAACTATGGGAAGTAGTTGCCAGGCTCTTATACAAATGCTTAACACCAATAAACTTCTTGTTACTTCAGATGGCTAAACTATCTTTGATTGAGGCTATCCGGCCTAGAACACCATGGATAAACCCAGCTGAGTCATCCGTTGACAGTTCGCGAGCTAAATCAAGTGCCTCATCAATTGCTACTGCATCTGGAATATTGCTTCCCCATAAAATCTCATAAATACCTAGGCGCAGGATGTTTCTATCAACTGCAGGCAAGCGATCCATATCCCAACCTTGGGCATATGTCGTGATTAACTCATCAATCTTTCGGTAATGCTCGCTAATCCCGGTAACTAACTCTCGTGTGTAGTCACGAATTGGGCGCGCATCAGGGCCCTCCTCGACGACATCGCGCAGTGTGAGGGTTGCAAGAGCATTGGTCCCGCGAATATCGGCCTCGTAGAGCAAATCTAACGCGGCCTTTCGAGCTTTACTGCGGGCCGACACTAGTTAGCGCGACCTTGGTACGACCCATCGCGAGTATCAACCATGACAACTTCATCTTGCTTGATGAATAGTGGAACCTGAATTTCAATTCCAGTTTCAACCGTAGCCGGCTTTGTGCCACCAGATGAGCGATCACCTTGAATACCAGGTTCGGTATAGGTAATTTTTAGTGGAACTGATGCCGCTAGTTCAATATAGAGCGGATTACCCTCGTGAACTGCAACAACTGCGTCAGTGTTTTCTAGCATGTAATTAGCCATATCACCAACAGTGGCCTGTGAAATAGTCATTTGATCGTACGTTTTTGAATCCATAAATACAAAATCTTCGCCCTCTTTATAAAGAAACTGCATATCGCGCTTCTCTAAGATTTCGATATCGATCTTAACTCCAGAGTTAAAAGTTCGATCGATCACTTTGCCAGTGAGAACTGATTTCAACTTTGTGCGAACGAAAGCTGGACCTTTACCTGGCTTTACATGCTGAAATTCAATAACATTCCATAGTTGGCCCTCGATATCTAGTGTGATGCCATTCTTAAGATCAGCTGTTGTTGCCACGATAGAACTCCACTCAGATAAATTGTTTTTCGGCCACCTGCTGTGATGGCAAGGAAGTAAGGATACCTGCTAAAAGTATGTGCTCAGTTCGCCCCGCTGAGCAGGTTCTTCATTGCGATAATCGCTAAAACATAGGAGTTAGGACCAAAACCCCCAATAGTTCCTGTAGCAACGCCCGAGATTACCGATGTATGGCGGAACTCTTCACGGGCCAGTGGATTTGATAGATGCACTTCGATTAGGGGAGCTTTTAATAGTTCGGCTGCATCGCGAATTGCATATGAATAATGAGTGAAAGCCGCAGGATTAATAATCACAGGTGTCTTTGCATCAGCGGCGGCGTGTAGCCATCCGATAATCGTTGCTTCATCATCACTTTGACGGACATCGGCTTCGAGGCCATGTGTTTTTGCAGCACTTTCAATCACACCCTTGAGCTCTACATAGTTAAGGTCACCATAAATAGATGAATCTCTAATATCTAGTCGCGCAAGATTAGGGCCATTAATCACAAGAATCTTCATGAACTAATTCTCTCATAAGCACTGTGCAGTTCGCCCTCGTTAAGATCTTCCAGTCTCTTGGTTGTGCCGAGTGAAGTTAATACAACAAATCGCAGTTGTGAGCCTCTACTTTTCTTATCTAAAGCAAGCAGTGGCCATAGTGCGGGCCAAGCTGTCGCTTGATAAGTGATGGGCAGACCCAACGCGGACAAGAGTCGACGATGTTGATCCAGCACGCCCGAATCAATCAAACCCCTAGCATGGGCAAGTTCTGCGGCATAGACCAAACCAATTGAAATGGCCTCACCATGGCGCAATGAATATCGAGAATGAATTTCAATTGCATGACCTAACGTGTGGCCGTAATTGAGTACTTCACGGACGAAACTCTCTTTAAAGTCCATGCCCACGACATCGGCTTTCACTTGCACTGAACGCGAAACTAACTCTTCAATAAGATCCGATTGTGTTCGTAGAGACTCAACACTCTGTCCTTCAATGAGTCTGAGAATTTCTACATCACTGATAAATCCACACTTGATTACCTCAGCTAATCCAGCGGCAAAATCACGATCAGAGAGAGTCTTCAGCCAACTAAAATCGATAATGACAGAAAGTGGCGAATAAAAAGCCCCAATAAGATTCTTACCATAATCACTATTGATCCCTGTTTTACCACCAACCGAAGCATCTACCATTCCTGCCACACTAGTGGGAACGCCGATCCAATCAATCCCTCGCAACCAGGTTGCCGCAGCGAAGCCAGCCAAATCCGTAATCGCTCCACCACCGATACCAATAACTAAATCAGAGCGAGTAAATCCGGCTGCACCTAACCAATTCCATAAAGACGATAGGCTTGCACTATTCTTTGCAGCCTCACCATCACTTACCTCAAAGAAATGGAACTCTGCATCAACATCTGCGTCAAATCGAATTGATTCACGCATCGCAGTAGAGTAAATAACTGCAACTCTTGAGCGGCCCTTTGCGAGCTTGAGAACTTGGCTCTTCCAATCACAATCAATGATTACGTCATAGCTTCGCTCGGCTTGTACCGTAATAATCTTCATTGAGTGGCCTCAACAATCTGAGCTACTAGATCTTTCACACTGGATCCCTCAACTTTAACAACTGCAGTTGCTAAACGCTCATAAATAGGGCGCCGTACTTCATTGAGTTGTTGCCATTGGGCGCGAGGGTTGCCCAACAACAGTGGGCGATCCCGATTGAAACCCACTCGCGCAGCGGCAATAGCAAGTGAGACATCTAGAAAAATCCGATGCGAATCAGTCGTTGCAAGTAGTGCTTGGGCACGCTCTGAAATAGGTGCCCCACCACCGAGCGAGAGAACGCATTCGGGAATAACGATGCACTCTTGAAGTACTTCGAACTCGACTTCTCTAAAAAAATCTTCACCCTTTGAGATAAATATATCGGAAATCTTCATCGCAGACTTTTCTTCAATCACAATGTCGGTATCAACGAATCGCAGACCGAGGTGGCGGGCAAGCGCCTTTCCTACCGTGCTCTTACCTGCCCCTGGCGGACCCATCAAAATAAACTGTGTCATCGTTACTACTTAAAATTGAGATTGAGAATGTAATTTTCAAAGTTACGACGAGTCTCACCAACTGAGTCCCCACCAAATTTTTCAAGAACAGCTTGCGCCAAAACAAGTGCAACCATCGCCTCTGCTACAACTCCAGCAGCCGGAACAGCACACACATCTGAACGCTGATTAATAGCTTTGGCGGCCTCACCAGTTGACACATCGATCGTATCGAGCGCCTTTGGGACCGTCGAAATAGGTTTCATCGCTGCACGAACACGAAGGATTTCGCCGTTGGACATTCCACCCTCAGTGCCACCAGCACGATCTGTACGTCTAACAATGTTGCCTTTGGAATCTTTTTCAATTTCATCATGAGCTTTGGAGCCACGCCGCTCTGCTGTTGCAAATCCATCACCAAGTTCTACGCCTTTAATCGCCTGTATACCCATTACTGCGCCAGCTAAACGAGAATCTAAACGTCGATCCCAATGAACATGTGAACCTAAGCCAGGTGGCATATTAAAGGCCAATACTTCAACCACTCCGCCCAATGTATCCCCATCAGAGTGGGCGCTATCAATCTCAGCAAGCATGCGCTCACTCGTTAACTTATCTGCACATCGAACAGGGTCACTATCTATGCGCTGCATGTCAGCAGATGATGGCAGCGGTGCATCATCAGGTACGCGTACTGAACCAATTGATAACACATGACTTAGAATTGTGATTCCTACACTTTGCTCGAGAAACTTGCGTGCAACTGCGCCAAGTGCCACACGGGCAGCTGTCTCACGGGCGCTGGCTCGCTCCAGAATCGGTCGAGCATCATCTAAGTCGTATTTTTGCATCCCTACTAAATCAGCATGACCTGGACGCGGACGCGTCAATGGAGCATTGCGTGCAAGGTTTTTGATTTCATCTAGAGGGACAGGGTCGGCCGACATAATTTTTTCCCACTTAGGCCACTCTGAATTATCAATTTGAATGGCGATTGGTCCACCTTGCGTAAGTCCATGTCGCACTCCGCCAAGAATTGTGACCTTGTCAGCTTCAAAAGTTTGACGTGCACCGCGGCCAGCACCCAGCCTGCGACGCTGTAAGTGAAAATCGATATCGGCCGTGGTAACAGCAACGCTTGCAGGAATCCCTTCCAGAATTGCACTAAGGGCCTGACCATGAGATTCACCAGCTGTTAACCAACGCATGTGCATATTCTTGCAGAAATCCACTGCTTCTCGCGCCTAAATAGAGCGCAGTTGCCATAAAAATTGCAGGTGCTAGCGCTATCTCACGACGAATTCGCCCCGATAGAAGAAACTCAAGCAGCACCAGGATCGAGGCACATGCAAAGATTGCACAAATAAAAAGCCACAGTTGGAAACTCCTTTCAAGATGAGTTGCCAGGCACATGAGTATTACTAATTTGACATCCCCCATACCTATTCCGGCCACACCATGGAGAAGGCACAACACGATGACTGCGTAAATGAATATGTTGATTGAGGTAAATCCGTTGAAAATCAGCTCTACGCCGTTAATGTAGAACATCCAAATGAGATAAATGTTTGGAATCCGGTGATATTTCACGTCGGCGATACAAATGGGTAGAGCAAATATGGCGAGGGCGATCACCTATATAGGTTAGTTACGTTGTGCAGAGTTCATTTTCCTATGTGGATGAGCTCAACGCCTCCAGTGCAGCTTTTCGCATGAGTTGAGCCATCGAGGATCGATCTATCGGTGATGCGGTAAATATTTCCACCTGTGATATTGCTTGATGTATCAACAAATCCAATCCATCAATGACGTAGCCCCCATTCTCTCGCCAAGTAAGTAGAGCCTGCGTAGGCCACGGCTTGTATAAAACATCGAAGAAAACTGATTCCGGCTTGGTTGGGAAAACTTGGATAAGTGAATCCGTTGCACCTTCCGGAGTAGTACTGATTATCAACTGCGCGGCCTGAATAGATTCTTCATCCCCCCACGAAACGAAATTCATCTCGGCTGAATCTACACTTTTCAATATCTCATCAGCGCCTCGAGAAGATCTGGCCATAATTGTGATCTGCGAAGACCAACCATCACACGCGGCAGCCGCTGCACGCGCAGTCGCACCTGCTCCAATTATTAAAACATTGCCTTCACATTTAACACTATGGCTTTGCAGAGAATGTATAAAACCGGAAACATCCGTCGTAGTTGCCTGCCAATACCCAGACGTGCGATACAAGGTATTTGCACTTCGAATCTTTTTACTAAGAGGACTTACTTCTGCAACACAATTAATAATCTCTTCCTTCAGTGGCATGGTCAGAGAAAAACCCCTCCAAGAAGCATCTAAGGACGTGAGAAAAGTGGCAAGCTCCCCAGATCTCACCTCAATCTTTGAGTACTCACCAGAGATTCCTAACTCTCGATAAGCGAGCTCATGCAGAAGGGGGCTCAATGAATGGGCTATAGGTGAGCCAAGAACCGCCGCTTTAATCATTTAAATGCACCCGCCTTTCGATTTTTCTCATATAAGAATTTCCATGTGACAAACTCGGAGTTAGATCGGGTAAAACGCGTATCTCCAGGTGCAACGGTAATGAAATAGAGCCAATCCCCTTTGGCCGGATTAAGGGCAGCTGTCATAGCTAGCGCTCCTGGGTTACCAATAGGTCCAGGCGGCAGACCGTAACGCTTATAGGTGTTGTATGGCGATGTGATCAGAGTTGATGTTGTACTTAAAAATATCTGCCCCCTGACTCCTTTGATGTAATGAACCGTGGAATCCATCTGCAAGGGCATTCCAATTTCTAATCGATTTCGTATCACCCGCGAAACCTTAGCGAAATCAGCGTTATCGCCCTCCGATTGAACGATCGAGGCGATAGTTAAAAGTTGTAATGGAGAGTATTGACCGTTAGCCGTGAGAATTTCTTGGGCAACTGGTTCATTCTCAAATCGCGCCACGATGAGGCCCACAGCTTCTTTGGCCGAAGTCCCAGAAGGAAAACTATAGAGAGCAGGAAAAAGCAAACCCTCAGTGCTCCTAAAACCTTTAGGTAAGTTTATGGAGCTAAAGGCAGTTTTAATCTCGCTTTTTGAAAAGCCATAAGAGATTAATGAAGACGTTACCTCGCTCTTCCACTCTCCTTCAAATATTGTGAGCATATTCGCAAGTCTTGCTGAGTCTAGGAGTTGATCAAGTGCTTGTTGGGATGAGATCCGAAGCGTTAATCGATGGGCACCAGGTGCAACTTTCTGCGAACGAATATCGGCAACTGCGGTTCTAAAATACGCCTGGGATGATTTCACAATACCAGCATCAAATAAAATCTTGGCGATAGCACTTCCAGTAGCACCAGTAGGGATCTCCACCGTGACTTCTGCATCTGTTTCTTGTACCTGTCGGGTTTGAAAATTAGCAACACCAGCACTATTTACACGACCCAGATGGAGTCCATAAGTAAGTAAGGCTATAAAAATAAGCGCATAGGCCAGGGGTCGGATTTTCATCGTTGATTCTTCTCAATCGACAACGCGAACTCTAAAATTGCCACAGCTGCTGCTTGATCAATCCGTGATTTGGCATCTCTAGCCGATACTCCAGATTCGCGCATACTTCTGGCTGCACTCACAGTTGACATTCGTTCATCAATGAAAGAGATCGGGGCATCAGTAATCGTTGCCATGAGGCGTCTAAAACTTTCTGCCTTATCCACCGCGCTACCAGCGCTTCCATCCATATTCGATGGTTTTCCTATATAGATAGCGATAGGTTCGTATTCACTCAACAAACTTTGTAACGAAAGCGCGAGGTTTTTATCACTTGTCTTTAATGTAATGAGCGGTGACGCGAGTATTCCATCTGGATCACACACTGCAACGCCGATGCGTACGTCACCGAAATCGAAGGCTAATCGGCGACCCCTTTGCATAAGGCGGACTATCCCTTAATTGATTGAGAAATAGCAGATAGCGCTTCCTGTGCCTTGTCTGGATTACTGCCACCACCTTGTGCAAAATCATCTTTACCGCCACCTCCGCCGCCGAGGACTACCGAGCCAACTTTAACGAGAGCTCCAGCCTTTAACCCTTGCACCCGTGCCTCATCGCTGACAGCTGCGACCAAAACCGGCTTTCCATCATTGATGCTGATGAGAGCAACAACTGAGTTCGTAGCCTTTGCACGCAACTCAAGTGCGATTTTACGAAGGTCATCACCAGAGATACCGTCACTGAGTTTGGCCAGAGTTGCAGTCACTCCATTTATAATCAATGACGTCTTTGCAATCTCGCCGATCTGCGCGAAGGCTTGTGAAGATCTAAGCGTAGCTAGCTCTTTTTCAATATCTCTAACCTTGTTTAAAAGATCGGAGATCCTCTCTGGCAGCTCTTCTGTGCGCGCGCCTTTAATAATCTCAGTAAGAGAGTTCAAAAGAATATGTTCACGCGCTAAGAAATTATAAGCATCGGCTCCAACTAGCGCTTCTACACGGCGTACTCCAGCACCGATTGAGGATTCACTTAAAAGTTTAACCACACCAAGCTGGGCAGAGCCAGAAACGTGAGTGCCTCCACAGAGTTCGCGAGCCCAATCACCCACACTGACTACGCGCACCTGATCTCCATACTTTTCACCAAAGAGAGCCATGGCTCCAATCTCTTTAGCTTGTGCTTGCGTCATTACTTCTGCCCGTACCTGTAAGTCATCAAGAAGGAGTGCGTTGACTCGAGCTTCAACATCATTGAGAACACTGGTGGGAACTGGGCCGGTGGATGGAAAGTCGAAACGAAAACGACCGGGTGAGTTCTCAGATCCTGCTTGTGTTGCAGTCTCCCCCAAAATTTCACGGAAAGCTTTATGCACCATATGTGTTGCAGTGTGTGCACGAGATATCGCATTACGACGTTCTACATCGATAGTTGCTAACGCTTGATTGCCTACCTCAAATCCACCGTGAACCACTCGACCGCGGTGTACAAAGATGCCAGGAACAGGAGTTTGTACATCATCAATCTCCACGCTGGTACCGTTACCAAAAGTGATGAGACCACCATCTGCGAGCTGACCACCACCTTCAGAGTAAAAAGGTGTGCGATCTAAGATGACTTCAACTTCATCACCTTCTTGAGCGCTGGCCACCAAGATGCCATCTAGAAGAATTGCAGAGATCGAAGCCTCACTCGACGTCTGGGCGTAGCCAACAAACTCGTTCTTGCCACTGGCATCGGCAACGCTTCGATAAACGCTTACATCGGCATGGCCGCTCTTCTTTGCCCGTGAATCGGCTTTAGCGCGATCTTTCTGCTCTTTCATCAGCCTTCTAAAGCCCTCTTCATCGACCTCAAGGCCTTCTTCCCGAGCCATTTCTAGAGTTAAATCAAATGGAAATCCGTAAGTGTCATGAAGTTTGAAGGCATCGGCGCCGGGAAGTATTGTGCTTTTCGACTCCTTTAGGCCAGCACTTGCAACATCGAAAATTGTGGTTCCACTCTTAAGTGTCTGTAAGAAACTTTCTTCCTCTGAAACGCTTACCGAAAGTATTCGCGCTTTATCACTGATTAGTTCTGGATATTGCGGGCCCATTGCACCAATAGCGGCAACGGTAAGTTCAGACATGATTGGATCCATTGAGCCCAACAACCGCATATTTCGAATGGTGCGTCGCATCATTCGTCGCAAAACATACCCGCGACCTTCGTTACCTGGTGTGACCCCATCTCCAATAAGCATCGCAGATGTTCGTGCATGGTCTGCGATTACACGTAAAGAAACATCGGATTTAGGATTAGCTCCGTACTTCACTCCAGTTAGTTGCGATGCTTTCTTTAAGATCTGCATCGTTGTGTCGATTTCATAAATATTTTCAACGCCCTGTAGCAGTGCGGCCATGCGCTCTAAACCGAGGCCGGTGTCAATACTCTTGGCTGGAAGTTCACCGAGAATCGGAAAATCATCTTTTCCGCTACCAGCTCCGCGTTCATTCTGCATAAACACTAAGTTCCATACTTCCATATAACGATTCTCATCGGCGATAGGTCCGCCATCAGAGCCGTACTCAGGACCACGATCATAGTAAATCTCAGAACAAGGACCGCATGGACCAGGTACACCCATCGACCAGAAATTATCTCCCATACCCATTCTTTGAATTCGCTCTTTAGGTACGCCTATTTTTTTGTGCCAAATATCGGCAGCCTCATCATCATCTAGAAAAACAGTGATCCATAACCTTTCAGGATCAAATCCGTAGCCACCATCATTAGTTGGTCGAGTCAAGAGTTCCCACGCTAGAGAAATCGCGCCCTCTTTAAAGTAATCACCGAAAGAAAAATTTCCACACATTTGAAAAAACGAGGCGTGACGAGTTGTCTTACCAACTTCATCGATATCTAACGTGCGAACACACTTTTGAACTGAGGTTGCTCGCTGGTATGGCGGAGTGACTTCGCCGAGAAAATAAGGTTTGAAAGGAACCATTCCCGCGTTAACAAGTAATAAATTTGGGTCATCGGCAATCAAGGAGGCCGAAGGTACGACTGTGTGGGTTAAACCCTGGCGATTCTCAGACTCGAAGAAGCGCAGCCAGCGCGCACGGATCTCGGCGGATTCCACAGCTCGAGATCACTCAGCCTTCTTCTTGGCACGAGATTTTTTAGCCGACGCTGCAGACAAAAGTGCGCCGGCAACCTTAACTGCTGAACCATTCTTATTGAGAAAAGAGTGTGCCGTCTCATTTACTTTATCGGATAAGTCTTCGGCATTCTTGGTGATTCGATTCAAGCTCTTGAGCGGTCCATTGACGAGAGAAACAGTTGTGTGAACCTCTTCAATCAATGGCGCAGTCTCATCGGTAAGGGACTTGAGAGAAAGCTTGGCCTCATCGATAAAACGACCTACGCGAATAACTACATAAGCGATAGCGATGGCAATAATAAGCAGGCCACAACTGGCAATAATCGTTGCAATTCCACCTGGACCCATATGCCTAGCCTACCTGAGGCCCGGTCTTAGGAGCGCCATCAATACCGCTCTCTTTGCGTTGCGCCGGAGTGATGGGAGTTGGTGCACCAGTTAACGGATCGCCTCCACTTGCAGTCTTTGGAAATGCGATCACTTCACGAATGGAGTCAGAGCCAGTTAACAGTGCGCACACTCGGTCAAGACCTAAAGCGATTCCACCGTGTGGAGGGGGGCCATAGTTAAAAGCCTCGAGCAAGAATCCGAACTTACTTACGGCTTCTTCATCACTTAAGCCGATTACGCTGAAAACATCTTTCTGCATGGTGCGATCATGAATTCTTATCGATCCCCCACCGAGTTCAGTTCCATTAAGAACTATGTCATAAGCATAAGCCAATGCACTGGCTGGGTCACTTGCAAATGTAGATGCAAACTCTGGCTTCGGACCAGTGAATGGATGGTGAACTGCAGTCCAACCACCATTATCTGTTGGTTCAAACATTGGTGCATCTACGACCCATAAGAACTCCCAAGTACCTGGAGCAATTAGCCCACAGCGCTTTCCGATCTCTAATCGAACCGCTCCTAGTAAATTCTGAGATGCCACTCGATCTCCTGCGGCAAAAAATATTGCATCCCCAATTGCTGCACCTGTTGCTGCGGCAATACCAGCACACTCTTGTTCAGAGAGATTTTTAGCGACCGGTCCACCTAAAGTTCCATCGTCATTAATCAAAATGTAAGCAAGGCCCTTTGCTCCACGAGCTTTAGCCCAGTCTTGCCACGCATCTAGTTCGCGTCGAGGCGATGCTGCACCCTTTGGCATTACAACTGCGCCAACATAGGCTGCCTGGAATACTCGGAAAGTTGTCTGTGCAAAATACTCGGTCTGTTCAGAAAGTTCATTACCGAAGCGCAGATCAGGCTTGTCTGAACCAAAACGCGACATGGCATCGGCGTACGTCATGCGCTGTAAAGGAAGTGGGATGGTGTAACCAATTGCCTCATGCCAGATCTTTGCAACAATCTTTTCGGCCACTGCCAAAATATCCTCTTGATCGATAAATGACATCTCAATATCGAGTTGAGTGAACTCAGGCTGGCGATCGGCTCTGAAATCCTCATCACGGAAACAACGAGCGATTTGATAATACTTTTCCATACCCGCAACCATCAAAAGCTGCTTAAACAACTGCGGCGATTGCGGAAGTGCATACCAGCTACCTGGTTGCAAGCGAACTGGCACTAAAAAATCACGTGCACCCTCAGGTGTTGACCGAGTCAAATATGGTGTTTCAATTTCCAGAAAATCTTCTTGCTCCATCACTCGACGAATCGTTGAGGTCACTTTTGAGCGAAGACGAAGATTTGCGGCTGGCTTTTCGCGGCGTAAATCTAAATATCTATACTTAAGACGCACTTCTTCACTGATGTCAGATTCATTTCCGCTATCGACTGGAAATGGCAGTGGTGCAGACTCACTCAACACAACGATTGAATCACCCATCACTTCGATCTCACCAGTAGGAATTCCAGGATTCTGATTGCCATCTGGTCGCGCTAAGACTTCGCCTGTGATTAATAAGCACCATTCAGCGCGTAGAGATCCCGCCAACTTTTCATCCCGAATAACCACTTGGACCGAACCTGAGGCATCACGAAGATCGATGAATGCAACACCACCATGGTCGCGACGGCGTGAAACCCAACCAGCCAAGGTAACGGTCTGACCGATGTGGGACGTGCGTAGTGATCCGGCTTCGTGGCTTCTTAGCATGAGTGGGTAGGGTTCCTATGTCTAAAGTTCGTTGATTAAGGAGTTAATCCTAACCGATGCGGTGGCACCAGTGTTCATCTCTTTTAACTCCACATGGCCACTGGCAATTTCTGAATCTCCAAGTACGACTACATAGCGTGCCCCACTCTTATCGGCAGCTTTCATTGCTGCCTTGAGTGCACGATCACCAAAGGCAATCTCCACAGTTTTTTTGCTAGCGCGCAGTGCGGCAGCTATAACAAGTGCGCGCTCTTTGGCTAACTCCCCTAGTGGAATGATGAGTAGATCGGAGACAAATAATTGGGTAGAGATAACTCCTTCGGCCTCAGCCGCTAACACTGCCCGATCTATGCCCAGACCAAATCCAATTCCAGATAGCTCTTGCCCGCCAAGCTCCTGCATCAATCCGTCGTAACGACCCCCACCGCCGATGCCAGATTGAGCACCCAGAAGTTCATGTACAAATTCAAAAGTGGTACCGGTGTAATAATCCAATCCTCGCACCATACGTGGATTAAGAACATACGAAATACCTAAAGCATCCAAGTATCTCTTTACTTGTTCAAAGTGAGTGCGCGATGCATCACTCAAGTAGTCCATCAATAGTGGTGCTTTAGCCATAGTTTTTTTCATCTCTTCACGTTTATCATCAAATAACCGAAGGGGATTTATCTCTGCCCGAGCGGCCGTAGCTTCATCTAGATCTAAAGCCGCAATAAACTTTAAAAGATCAACTCGATGTGCGGCGCGGGACTCTGCATCTCCAAGAGAGGTTAGCTCCAGCCGAAATTTAGTTAGACCTATCGCTCTAAAACCAGCATCTGCTATAGCGATAACTTCTGCATCAATGGCTGGATCATCTAAACCGATGGCCTCTATTCCCACTTGATAGAACTGACGGTAGCGACCCGCTTGTGGCCGTTCAGCGCGAAAAAAAGCACCGGCGTACCAAACCTTGATTGGTAACGCACCGCGATCTAAATTATGTTCTATCACTGCACGCATAACGCCGGCAGTTCCTTCAGGTCGCAGAGTTAGTGAACGATCTCCACGATCAGTAAAGGTGTACATCTCTTTTGACACCACATCCGTTGATGTACCCACACCACGCGTAAAAAGCTCTGTGTCTTCAAAGACTGGAAGCTCCATCAATGAATAGCCTGCACGGCGGGCAGGAGCGATCAAAGCTTCGCGAACAAACTCAAAAATATCCGAGCGCGGTGGCATGTATTCACTGACACCTTTTGGTGCTTGAATCTTTTGTCCCGACATTAGTAGCGTCCCTTAATCGAATTCAAGTAAGGATTATTCTTTCTCTCATCGGCCATCGTGGTTGCTCGACCATGTCCTGGAAGAACTTTTAGGTGATCAGCCAATGGCAGCACTTTTTTTCTCAGCGTCTCTTCCATATCCTTTGTCGAACCTGTGGGTTGATCTGTTCGACCGATTGAACCAGCAAAGAGAACATCCCCACTGACTACTACCTCATTATTGACTTCAAACATTACTGAGCCCGATGTGTGGCCTGGTGCGTGAATCGCTTTAATCGTGAGTCCCACAATCTCGATAACCTCGCCATTGCGTAATTCTCTTACATCGTGCGGTTCTACAAACTCCAACGCTTGTAATGTCGTAGCAAATTCTGGACTTACCCAGCGCTCTGGATGGAGAAGGCTCCCCCGATCTTGGCTATGAATATATGCCGGGATGTCGTAGCCATCGGCTATTGGTGTAATCGAAAATGTGTGGTCTACGTGGCCATGAGTGGCAAGAACAGCAACTGGCTTGAGGGCGAACTCTTCAATGATCGCAGAGAGCTGATGGCTCACATCTGGCATTCCAGGGTCGATCACTATGCACTCAGCCCCCTTACCACTGGCTAAAACCCAGCAGTTAGTGGCAAACATAGGGGCGGCGAAAGACTCAATGAGCACTGCGGCCTCACCCCCTATCGATTGACGCCCAACGGCATGGACAGGGTACCTTTTACCCTATTGAAATGCTCAATTCACGCCCTATGAGTTCGCACTCGTAAGGCCAAACGAATACATAGCGACGTTCACTTCGAACAACGCGCTGAAAGGATCACCACCATGACCGATATTAATCCAATGATTCAAGCATCAGCAGCAAGTGCGCTGATTGGAGATCCTGCAGCATTTGGTCGCGTCGGCGACGACGGTACTGTCTATGTGAAAACCTCAGAGGGTGAAAAGGCCGTTGGTTCATACCCAGGTAAGACCGCTGACGAAGCACTTACTTATTTCGTTCGTAAATTTGAGATGCTGGCCTCCGAAGTTGCACTTCTTGCCGCCCGTATTAAAAGCGGCGCTCTCGTTCCATCAGATGCATATGCTGCTGTGAAAAAACTTCGCGATCAGGTCAAGGAGCTCAATGCCGTTGGCGATCTAGAGGCCTTGTCAGCATCGCTTGAGCAGATAGAACCGCTCATCGAAGGCCATCGCGAAGCGTATGAGACAAAGAAAGCTGCCGAGAACGCTGCCAAGAAGGCGCGACTAGAGCAGATTCAAATTGAAAAAGAAAAGATTGTTGCCGAAGCTGAATCTCTCGCCCTGTCTGAAAGTTGGAAAGTTACGGGCGATCGCCTGAAGGTTTTGTTGGATGAATGGAAGTCTGCTCCGCGTTTGGATAAAAAGAGTGATGCCGATCTGTGGAAACGCTTCTCTTCATCGCGCAATAAATTTGATAAACGTCGCCGTACTCACTTCGCAGCCCTTGAAGCCACGCAGAGCGTTGTGGCCGATGCTAAAAAGGCGATCATCGCTGAGGCTGAATCACTTGCAACGTCAACTGAGTGGGTACCAACAGCTAAGAAGTTTAAAACACTTATGGATGCATGGAAGGCCTCAGGCCGTGGCAAGCCAAGTGATGATGCCAAGATGTGGGCACGCTTTAAAGCCGCTCAAGATCAATTCTTTACCGCCAAGAATGCCGACCTTGAAAAGCGCGATACAACGATGGCCGCTAACCTCATTAAGCGCGAAGAGTTAGTTGTTCTCATTGAAGCGTTGGTTCCATTTACACACTTAGACGAAGCCAAGAAAGCTCTACGTGAGCATATGAACTCGTGGAGCAAGATCGGCATGACTCATCGTGATAAGCGAACAGCACTCGATGCGCGCGTTCACGCCGTTGAGACAGTTATCAAAGAGGCAGAGGCAGAAAATTGGCGCAAGACTGATCCGGCAGCGAAAGCGCGGGCAGGTGAGGTCGTTAAGCAACTATCTGATTCGATTGAAAACTACGAGAAGATTGCCGCTAAATCATTAGCTGCCGGAAACTTGAAGAAGGCCAACGAGGCTACTGAGTCTGCTACTGCACGACGTGTGTGGTTAGCTGATGCCGAGAAAGCCTTAGCTGAGTTCAACTAACTAATTATTAGTTGTTCGATAGACGTCATAGACGCCCTCGATACTACGCACTGCACCCAGTACTGCATCAAGATGAGTTGCATCTGCCATTTCAAAAGTAAATCTGGAGAATGCGGTTCGATCCTTTGATGTACTCACTGAGGCACTCAAGATATTAACGTGTTGGTCAGAGAGTGTGCGCGTAACATCGGCTAGCAGAGAAGCTCGATCGAGCGCCTCCACTTGAATATTTACTAAGAAAATCGATCCCGCACCTGTTCGCCAACTTACTTTAACAACACGGTCCATTTGAGTTTCGCGTAAATCATTTGCGTTGACACAATCAGCTCGGTGAATTGAAACACCGCTACCTTTAGTAATAAATCCCATGATGTCGTCACCAGGTACTGGCGTGCAACATCTAGCCAACTTAACTAATACATCATCGGCGCCTTCAACATCAACAGCATTACTTGAACGACGTTCCGCAGGTGCACGAGTTGGAAGTACATCCATGGTTGGTTCAGGATGCGAGTCTTCTCCCCCAAGTGCAATAACTAACTTATCGATGATCGATGCAGCAGAGACATGTCCATCGCCAACTGCAGAATACAGCCCCTCGATATCGCTATAACGAAGTTCGTGTGCAAGCTCTAATAATGAATGGCCTGCGAAAATCTTTTGTAAAGGTAAGCCAGCCTTTCGCATCTGACGCGCAATCGATTCTCGTCCAGCATCGATTGCTTCCTCACGACGCTCTTTGCTAAACCAGGCTTTGATCTTTGAACGTGCACGAGGGCTCTGCACAAAGTTAAGCCAATCTCGACTTGGCCCAGCATGCTCACCCTTATTAGTCACGATCTCAACCACATCTCCGTTATTTAGGCGTGATTCAAGTGGCACCAACCGACCATTCACTTTCGCACCAGCGCATCTAATCCCAACGTCGGTATGGACTGAGAAAGCAAAATCCACCGGTGTTGAACCGCCAGGCAGGGCTACAACACTTCCCTTTGGCGTGAATACGAAAACTTCTGGAGAGCCTAAGTCAAAGCGTAATGACTCCAAAAATTCAGATGGGTCCTCAGTCTCCTTCTGCCATTCATGTAGCTGACGCAGCCATAACATCTCAGGGGAAGTCTCATTATTTTCATGGCCCTGCTTGTACTTCCAATGCGCTGCAATTCCGTATTCAGCTCGAGCATGCATGTCATATGTGCGAATCTGAATTTCAATCGCCTTGCCTGTGGGTCCGATTACGGTGGTGTGCAGAGATTGATATAAGTTAAATTTTGGCATCGCAATATAGTCTTTGAATCGACCAGGGACTGGCGACCATCTTGCGTGAATAGAGCCCAAAACCCCATAACAATCACGGACATCATCGACTAAAACGCGAATTCCAACTAAATCATAGATGTCATTGAATTCGCGGCCTCGTACCACCATCTTTTGATAGACCGAGAAGAAGTGCTTCTTTCTTCCTGTAACAGTGGCGTGAATTGCATCTGTAGCTAAATCTTCAGTGACTATTCCGATTACCTGTGTGGTGAGCAAATCACGTGAAGGAGATCTCTCTGCGACTAGTCGTGAAATCTCTTCAAACTTCTTGGGCTCGAGAACTTCAAAAGATAAATCCTCTAACTCCCACTTAATAGCATTCATTCCAAGCCGGTGCGCTAAAGGTGCATAAATGTCTAAGGTTTCGCGTGCCTTTCTTTCAGCACTTTCCTGACTTACAAAGCCCCATGTTCTGGCGTTATGAAGTCGATCAGCCAACTTGATGACCAGTACTCGAATATCGCGAGACATTGCAACTACCATCTTGCGTACGGTTTCCGCCTCAGCGGTCGGACCATATGTAAGGCGATCTAGTTTTGTGACTCCATCAACTAAGTTGGCGATCTCATCACCAAAATCACGCCGAAGCTCTTTCAACGAGTAAGCCGTGTCTTCGACTGTGTCATGTAATAGCGCCGCGATGACGGTCTCTGAGTTAAGACCTAACTCGGCCAAGATCTGGGCAACGGCGACTGGGTGAGTTATATATCGCTCTCCAGATTTGCGAAACTGACCCTCGTGGGCTTTTTCCGCAACCAGAAAGGCGCGTTCGAGATCTGCGCCGTCGCTTGTGGCATGGTTTTCCTTGAGCGCACTAATTACTGGTGCAATCAAGGTATCCACAAGGAAATCCTTTACTTGCGGCCTTTACGCTTTGGCTGATTACGTGGTCCACGTGGACGATCGATGAGATCAACTGCCGCTGGAGTTATTGCGCTAGGCGTGAAGCCACGACCATTAACTCGCTTAGCTAAAGCCACCATCGCCGGCTCCTTCTCGCGCAACTGCGCCAAAACTGGAGGTGCAATGAAGACCGAAGAATAAGTGCCAACGGTTAATCCGATGAATAAGGCAAGTGAAAGATCCTTGAGTGTTCCAGCTCCCAGTAATCCTGCGCCCACAAACAAAATCGAGGCTACTGGCAAAAGCGCAATCAATGACGTATTGAAAGAGCGAACTAACGTCTGATTAACGGCAAGATTAGTTGCCTGTGAATATGTCTGCTTGGAGCTAGCGGTTATGGTTCTGGTGTTTTCACGAATCTTGTCAAAGACAACGACCGTGTCATAAAGAGAGTAACCCAAGATTGTCAGAAAACCGATAACCGTTGCCGGCGTGACATCAAAGCCAACCAAGGCATAAATTCCTACCGTGATGAAAACATCGTGCACTACTGCAACAATCGCTGCAACGGCCATCTTAGGTTCAAATGCCATCGCTAAATAGAGCATCACGCAGATCAAGAAACCAAAGAGACCATACAAAGCCTTGCGGGTAATCTCCTTACCCCATGATGGTCCAACTATTTGTGAATCAATTGACTCTGTCGCTACAGAAAATTTAGCCGCAAGTGCATCTTGCACTGCATTATTTTGTGCGTTATCAAGTGCACTTGTTTGCACGCGTACTTTGTCGGTTCCAATATTTTGCACAATTAACTCTCCAGGAATACCTGTTGCAGTTACAGCTGCGCGTGCATCCTCGATAGAGGCATTCACCTTTGTTACGGTAAATGAGGAACCACCTTTGAATTCAATACCAAGGTGTAAACCCTGAAGACTCAGCGCTCCAATAGAAGCCAGGATAAAGAGAGCTGAAATTGAGTACCAACGACGACGTCGACCAATAAAATCAACGGAAGTTTCGCCGCGATAGAGACGTCCACCTAGACCTGAGAGCTTTGACATTATTGCGCCTCCTTAACTACGGGCAGTGTTCCAGTGCTCTTAGCCGATAGACCAGAGAAGCGATGGCCAGATGAATAGAAATTCATTCGGGCGAGAATTGTTACTAAAGGCTTGGTAAAGACGAAGACAACAATTAAGTCGACTAGTGTCGTTAGGCCAAGAGTGAAAGCAAAGCCTCGTACGCCACCAACTGCGAAGAAGTACAACAATACGGCGGCGATGATGGAAACAAAGTCGGCTACTAAAATCGTATGACGGGCACGTACCCATCCGGATTCAACAGCTGTACGTAAAGTGCGACCTTCACGTAGCTCATCTCGAACACGTTCGAAGTAGACAATAAAGGAGTCGGCAGTAACACCGATTGCCACGATTGCTCCAGCGATTCCCGCGAGTGTGAGCGTGAAACCAATCCACTTACCTAGTAGCAAGAAGAGAAGATAAACAAGTGAACCAGCCACAGTAAGTGATCCGACAGTTACGAAACCTAAACCGCGGTAGTAGAGCATGGAGTACAAAAGCACTAGGCCTAATCCCAATCCGCCAGCTATGAGGCCGGCTTTAAGTTGATCAGCGCCAAGAGTTGGCGAAATTTGCTGCACTTCACCACGATCAAAAGCCAGTGGCAATGCTCCGTACTTCAAAACATTTGCTAAATCCTGTGCTTGAAGTTGTGTGAAGCTTCCGGTGATTTGAGCATTACCCGATGGAATAGGTTCGGTAATGCGTGGTGATGAAACAACTAAACCATCGAGAACGATTGCAACTTGATTGAGCGGCTCCGCCAGGGTTGTGACCCGAGTTGTAAGAGCACCGAAAGCCTTAGTACCTTCACCGTTGAAAGTCAGGCTCACATACCAAGCGCTTCCTCCCTGTGTGTCGATTCCAGCAGAGGCCTTTGAAATCTGACGACCCAAAACTTCAGCTGGTGCCAAAATATATTTAGTAGTTCCCGCGCGATCGCACACTGCAATTGCATCCGTTGGCGCATCGGTCCCAGTTCCTTGCAAGTTTTCTAACTTTGTACAATCAAGGGCGGCAAACTTTGCATTAACTTCGGCGCTAACACCCGCAGTTGGAGTCGCCTTAGGATCTGCAGCTCCAGTAGAAACCGCACTAGCTAATACTTGACGGAATCTAAGTTCGGCGGTCTGTCCAACTAACTCAACTACACGTCGTCCAGTGTCCCCCGGAACGGAGATAACAATCTGACGATTGGTACCACTTCCCTGGGCAGCTACTTCAGATTCAGCAACACCAAGTGAGTTAACGCGCTGACGAATAATGGAGACTGCTTGGTCGATAGCTTCATTGGTAACTTTTCCGTTCTCACCTGGTGCAATACGAGGTTGCAGAGTGACAGAAGTTCCACCGCGAAGATCGAGGCCTAGACGTACTGCTGTTGCCCCTTGCACAAATACAAGCCCGGTCATGGCAATAAGAACCAGACCTAGGATGGCAAGTGAGCGAGCTGGACGTGCAGTCGTCTTTACTGGTTTATTAGTTGTAGACATAGAGGCAGAGTCTAGGCATCAATTGCTGGTGTGTCGAAAAGCGAGGCAATTTGAGGTGGCGGTGTTCGTCCTAGGTGGGTGTAGCCAAGGGCTGTAGCCACTCGGCCTCGAGGAGTTCTGGCCATAAAACCATTTCGCACGAGAAATGGCTCGGCTACAGAGTCCACCGTTTCGACCTCTTCACCGACGGCTATTGCAAGCGTCGATAGACCGACAGGTCCCCCATTGAAACGTTCAACCAAGGCGGTCAGGACTGCGCGGTCGAGTCGATCTAAGCCAGATTCATCTACTTCATATATCTCTAGCGCGGTTCGCGTTGTATCTAGATCAATCATGGAGGTTTTTTGAACCTGGCCATAGTCACGAACTCTGCGTAGAAGACGGTTTGCAATGCGGGGAGTTCCGCGGGAGCGCCTAGAGATCTCGATGACTGCATCATCTTCTATAACGATCTTTAAGAGAGCGGCGCTGCGCGTAATCACCTGCGCTAACTCTGAATCTGAGTAAAAATCTAAGTGCGCTGTAAAGCCAAATCGATCTCGAAGTGGACTTGTGAGGAGACCGCTACGAGTTGTAGCTCCAACAAGTGTGAAGTGAGGAAGTTGCAGTGGAATTGCAGTTGCGCCTGGACCTTTTCCAACCACAACATCGACACGAAAATCCTCCATCGCTAGGTACAACAGCTCCTCGGCTGGTCTTGGAAGTCTATGAATCTCATCCAGAAAAAGAATTTCCCCTTCAACGAGTGAAGAGAGAATCGCAGCTAAATCCCCCGCATGTGTAATTGCCGGTCCACTTGTGATTCGAATTGGTGCCGACATCTCGCTAGCCAAAATTAAAGCTAATGTAGTTTTACCGAGTCCGGGAGGACCAGATAATAAAATGTGATCGGCAGGTGAGTTTCTATGTCGTGCCGCAGTAAGTAGAACATCTATCTGTTCACGGACTCTGTGTTGACCAATAAACTCCTTTAAATTGTGTGGGCGCAAGGCATGCTCAAGCGCAGACTCTTCCCCTTTTTGTGTTGGCTCAACTAAACGATCATCAGCCACGAGAACTCTTTCCATTTGCGAGTGCGTCCTTAAGTAAATCACTCATCGCAACTGTTGATGCATCGATACCATCTGATTGCATTCGGTTAACTAAAGCGCTGATTGCTTGATCTGAATCTTTAGGTGAAAAACCAAGTGAGACCAGCGCGCTTGTTAACTGTTCGCGCCAAGCAGGTAGATGACCTCGATACGTATCCGAAGCTGAAAGATCAGATAGTTTTCCTTTGAGCTCGAGAATCATTCTTTGCGCCCCTTTTCTTCCGATCCCTGGGACTCGTTCAATAACGGCTACATCCTCTTGCGCGATAGCCCGAGCTAAATCTTCGGGTGTGAGAACGCTCAAAATAGAGAGCGCGACCTTAGGTCCTACTCCAGATACGGTTTGAACCAGTTCGAAAAACCCACGTGCTTGTTCGCTGAGAAAGCCGAACAACGTCAGTGAATCCTCACGAACTACCAGTGAGGTAAAGAGTTGTACTGATGAACCCAAAGTAACGCTGTTACTGGTGGCCGGATTAACTAATACGCTTAAGCCAATTCCACCTACCTCAACGATCAACCGATCGATGTGGATCGCGCGAACGGTTCCGGTAATGATGGAGATCATTTAGGCACGCAAATCTTTTAGACGAATTTTTTCAGCAGCTAACGCTTCTGAAATTTTTGTATTAGCTGCACCTCGCCAAATATTACATATTGCCAGAGCTAAAGCATCGGTTGCATCAACGGGCTTGGGAATGCTTTCAAGGTTAAGAAGTTTTTGAACCATTTGTGCGACTTGCCCTTTGTTAGCTCGTCCAGAACCAGTCACCGCAGCTTTAACTTCACTCGGCGTATGCATCATGACAGGGATTCCACATTTGGCGGCAATGAGAAGGGCGATACCGGCAGCCTGCCCCGTTCCCATTACGGTGCGAACATTGTGCTGGGCAAATACACGTTCTACCGCGATTACATCGGGATTCCATAATGAAACCCATTCATTTATTTGCCGATCTAACTCTAACAGCCGCTGTTCAAGAGCCAACTCTGTCGGCGTAAGAATCACTCCGACACCCACCATTGTCAGCGGTGAACCCACTGAGCCTTCAACGATGCCTATACCACAACGGGTCAAGCCTGGATCAATTCCCAGTACTCGCATTGCGCCACCCGATTCCTAATTAAAGTCCAAGAGTTCTAGCCTAAGCTTCTTGCTCAAAGAGTTAGTCCAGGCTCGCCATAACCTCGTCGGAAACATCGAAGTTACTAAAGACATTTTGTACGTCATCTAGCTCTTCGATTGCATCGATAAGTTCAAAAACCTTCTTAGCTCCATCGGCATCTAGCTCTATCTGCATCGACGGTAAGAAGGATGAGTCGGCAGATTCATAGTCAATACCAGCGTTTTGGAGTGCAGTTCTCACCACGACTAAATCACTTGATTCGCTAACAACTTCAAAGGCTTCGCCTAAATCATTTACCTCTTGCGCCCCCGCATCGAGCACTGCTTCTAAAATCAAATCTTCAGTTAATCCATCTATCTTTTTAACGATGATGACACCTTTGCGATTGAATAAGTATGCAACTGATCCGGGATCGGCCATTGATCCACCATTTCTGGTTACGGCTACACGAACTTCAGATGATGAACGATTTCGATTATCAGTTAGACACTCAATCATGATGGCGACACCATTGGGGCCATAGCCCTCATACATAATAGTTTGGTAATCAGCCGCACCAAGTTCAAGACCCGCACCTCGTTTAACGGCACGCTCGATATTGTCGGCGGGCATTGAGGATTTCTTGGCTTTGGTAATCGCATCAAAGAGAGTTGGATTGCCTTCTAAATCCGCTCCACCGTTTCTCGCAGCGACTTCAATTGCGCGAATTTGCTTAGCGAAAACCTTGGCACGACGACTATCGATAATCGCCTTTTTATGTTTGGTTGTCGCCCACTTGGAATGGCCTGACATGCTGAACTCCTTTTTCCTTGACTCGAACTACTGTACCTTCTGCAATGCGGGCTTTGCCACTTCATCAATAAAATAGCGATGAATACGGTGATCGGCCGTTAATTCTGGATGGAATGACGTAGCGAGTAAATGTCCTGACCGGACCGCTACTGGATGCGAATCTACGCTTGATAACACTTCTACATCCTTACCCACTCGTTCTACCCATGGCGCTCTAATGAATACTGCACGAATCATTTCATTGGATCCATCATTAAAGGCAATGTCGGACTCAAATGAATCCACCTGGCGACCAAATGCGTTACGCCTGACCGTTATATCTAAACCACCAAATGTCTTTTGATCTACTTTGGCATCTAAAATTTGATCGGCCAATAAAATCATTCCTGCACACGAACCATAAACCGGCATTCCTGCGGCAATTCGTAGCTTTAGCGGCTCAAATAATCGGAATATTTCGGCTAACTGAGCAATTGTGGTTGATTCGCCACCCGGTAAAACTAGTGCATCGACTGCGGCAAGTTCACTGGGTCTGCGAACAGTCGTTGGGGTAACACCACACGCGATGAGTGCGCTTATATGTTCGCGAACATCACCTTGTAATGCGAGTACTCCTACTTTCATCTACTTCTTCGATTACCAACCGCGCTCAGCAAGGCGGTGTGGCGCTGGAAGATCGGCAACATTGATGCCAACCATAGCTTCACCCAAACCGCGTGATGCATCGGCAATTACTTTAGGATCATCCCAAAATGTTGTTGCGCGAACACATGCTGCCGCGCGTTGAGCAGGGTTGCCAGATTTGAAGATTCCGGAACCAATGAAAACTCCATCGGCGCCCATGCTCATCATTAATGCCGCATCTGCTGGAGTTGCGATACCCCCTGCAGTGAAGAGCACTACTGGGAGTTTGCCTTTTTCTGCAACTTCCTTCACTAACTCGTAAGGGGCTTGTAACTCTTTGGCAGCTACATACAGTTCGTCTTCGCGTAAAGATGACAGGCGTCGAATCTCGCCATTTATTTCGCGCATGTGCTGCATCGCATTGGAGACATCGCCAGTTCCGGCTTCACCCTTTGAGCGAATCATTGCAGCGCCTTCGTTAATGCGACGTAATGCTTCACCAAGATTGGTTGCACCGCAGACAAAGGGTACGGTGAAGTTCCACTTATCAATATGGTTTTTGTAATCAGCTGGAGTGAGCACTTCAGATTCATCGATGTAGTCCACGCCTAGAGATTGCAAAACTTGTGCCTCGACAAAATGACCGATACGAGCCTTAGCCATAACGGGAATCGAAACTGATGCTTGAATTTTTTCAATCATGTCCGGATCTGACATGCGAGCAACGCCGCCTTGGGCGCGAATATCTGCCGGTACACGTTCTAAGGCCATGACGGCAACAGCGCCAGCATCTTCGGCGATCTTTGCTTGTTCGGCATTAACGACATCCATGATGACGCCACCTTTGAGCATCTCTGCCATACCGCGCTTGACTCGTCCCGTACCTGTTACTTCAGCCATTACCGTTCTCCGATTTTCTTTGCTCTATGAGAGAACACATCCTACTTTGTTGCTGAGGGGCTCGCTTGGGGAATCGGGTGCGTGAAATCTGGGGCCTTTGCCGTTAGGGCTACCCAGATCTGGCCTGGTGCGAAAAGAATAGGTACCCCTTGCGCATTCCTCCACGTAGTTCCAACATCTGCGCTAATTCGAACCCACGTACTAGCAAAAGATTGACCATCTCTGAGAATAAATCCACTACCGCTACCAACGGTATTCGAAAATGGTGTCACTCCCCCGACTTTGTCGTAATACTCCGAATCGGTAATTGCAACTAATTGGATAACTAAAGTTGTGGGGCATAACTGCTTACCTGTTCTGACAACATCAGGATTTGAATTATGAAAAAGAAGCCAACATTTTTCACTTGGTGACCACTCTGCACCATAACGCGCCGCTGGCCAGTGCATCGTTACCGAAGTGATGGGAACCCCCGATGAAGGTGCTTTACCAAAACTCCATCCGACTGTTTTCGCACTATCAACCTGATAACCTTTTTCAATAATCTTTGCCATTAAGAGATCTGCACGCAAGACCATTGAATATGGATTTACTCGAGTGGGATCGCGTGTGTAAATCGTTGGTGGTTGTGCTTGGGCACCTAGATTTTGCAGATTAGCCGCAGCAATCACTGGCAACAACTTCTTCTGGGCCCCACTGTAAGCAAATGCGACTCGACCATATTGACTTAGAATTTCGATATCTGAAATACGCGCACTTCGTATCGGACCAATTTCAGTAGGAAGACGAGAAGAAAAAATTGCAGCCAACCTCGTAAGCCCACCCTCTACTTGCTCGATATAGACAACATCGGCGTCTTCGATGCCAATTTGTGGGTGCGCCATATTTGTATCATCGATTTTGACGGCAAGCACTTTGCCATTGACGCCTTCTCGACCGCTAAGAAGGTTCGTTTCAATAGGCTTGGGTTTGAAGTGCCCTATTGATGTCGACACTGTGCCACAGCTTGCAAGAGTAAGAGAAAGTATTGCGATGCCGCTGCATAGAAAGAATCTAGAGCGCATCAGTTTCGAACTCATATGTGACTGGCAATGGAGCAGTGCCCGCTAAGCGGAAGAGACGAATTGCCACTCTCTTACGGACAGCCTGGGTGGAGGACACCGAATCGGTGTGAATGGAGATAGCTATCCGTATCTTCGCAGTCAGAGCTGATAACTCTTCGAGCAATATTCGTTCGGATGAGCTTGCGTGAGTCTGTCCATCGATCAGTAATAGAGCTAAAGCACCAGATAAGGCCGACTCGGCACCAGAACGATCTTGCACCGTAGCCTCGCGAGCTTGATAGGCCGCAGATGTCAGCAATAAAGTAGAAGCTGGATCTGCAAAATCGCTACGAGCGATCTCTAAAGCGATTGCAGCTCTTCGCTGCAGTAAGCCATCAAGATTGGCCCAACTTGTCTCAACACGGTGATGCAAGCGATCTAATCTGGTGGCCAAAAAAGATAAGTACCAAGCAAATATTAAGATTATTAAAATTATTAGCAGAGGAGTTTTCATCTCTTTTCCTCGTCACGATTGAGAAAACGATTCCACGTTCTGCTATCCGAAACCAAAGTAACGCCTTCTCCCCCGACTAAAGCCATCTCATAAATCGAGAATATTTGTTTAGCTACGACTTCCCAATCAAATATCTGAGCATGGGCCTTACCGGCATGTGCTAATTCCGCACGTTTGGTGTCATCGCGCAATAAATCGATAATAACCTTAGCCAATTCAGTTGAGTTCTCAGATTCAAAGAGTGCGCCATATTCGCCACCCCCTAATAAGGAATCAAATGCTGGGATATCACTTGCAACCGCACACGCCCCGCCAGCGAGAGCTTCAGCCAAAATAATGCCAAATGATTCTCCACCAGTATTTGGCGCAACATAGATGGCCACTGAAGCCATAAAGTCCGCCTTATCCTGTTCGCTGATTCGCCCTAAAAATTCAAATCGCTTGCGTAACTGAGGATCAATCTCCTTGATTACATCCGCTGCATCGCCAGGTCCGGCCACAAATACTTTTACGTCGGGTGCAAATCGGGCGATGATTGGCAGCGCATCGATTAAAATCTGTAAACCTTTTCTTGGCTCTTCAAAGCGACCAATGAAACCAATAGTGTTCCCGCTCCACTTTTCTTGGTGTGTTCCGTTGGCATACCTCGTTGCATAAATTCCATTTGGAATCACAACAGCATCAGTCTCTAAATGATTCGTCAGTGTCAGTCGTGCCGCTTCAGAGACTGCAATGCGGGCCGAGAGTTTTTCTATTGCAGGTTCTAGAATAGGTCCGATCGCATAAATTACTTTTTGATGTTTTGCTGCAGCATGAAAAGTTCCCACCATCGGACCTTCAGCGGCCCAGCATGCTAATAATGAAATTGATGGAATTGCCGGTTCATGAAGATGCAAGAGGTCAAAACCCCCCTGGCTGATCCAATGCTTAACGCGGCTGAAAGCAATGGGTCCAAATAGAACTCGCGCTACCGCTCCGTTGTAAGGGATTGAAATTGGTTTTCCTGCGCTCACAACATAGTCAGGAAGTGTCGATTCATCGATGGCAGGGGCAAGCACTGAAACCGAATGGCCTGCAGCGATGAGAAATTCCGCCAAGTCACGAATATGGTTCTGTACTCCCCCAGGTGTGTCCCAGCCATAAGGGCAAACAATTCCAATCTTTAGTTTCTTGGTCAGCATTATTCGCGATCCTTAAAATCTCCATCGACCCAAATTCGCTGCATCATGTGCCAATCTTGGGGATAACGTGCAATGCCCATAGCAAATAGATCGGCGCTATTTTGAACGATCTGCGCTACACGTTCATTTTCACTTCCCTGTGTCGGAATTGGCACTAGTTCAAACTCAATATGAATGCCGATGTCCGTATAGGAAATCATTGCACAAATCAATGGTGCATCGGTCTTTAGTGCAAGTATTGCCGGGCCTGCGGGCATGCGAGCTGGGCCACCGAAAAAAGCAACATCGATTCCTGTTCTCGATAAATCACGATCTGCAGCCAGGGCAACGACGCAGCCTGTGCGTAAACGTTGTGCCAACGTGGGAATAACACGACCATCAAGTGGTAGCGCTTCCATGCCAAATGCAGCGCGATAATCCATGAACTTTTTAAATAACGCTTCAGGTTTTAAATGTTCGGCAACCGTAACGATCTTTGCACCTTTGCCACAAAAATACGCTGCTGCATGGTCATAGTTGCCAACATGGGGCAGAGTTACAATCGCCCCTTTCCCTGCAGCTATGGCATCCAAGAGCAGATATTCGTTCGTAGTAGTTACAGTCTCCATGATGCGTGAAGTAGACCAATCTGGAAACCTAAATGTGTCACACCAATAGCGAAGTGAGGATCTCATCGCTTTGTATAACAAAATCTCTAAATCTAATGAAGTGATCTGGGGTTGCGTCCTAGCCAAGTTAGAACGCAGCCGCGAGACACTTTTACCATTTAGCTTCGTTAGCCGATCGGCTAAACGATTAGCAGTCGAGTAGACAAAGGCTTCTGGAAGCCAACGCAGAACGCGCCAGGCAGAAAAATACCCCCACGCCGATATTGTCTGCATCATTTAACTAAGAGCTCGCTTCACAATAATCATTCTCTGTACGACGGTGATGCACCCAAGAATCGCTAGTAACCACATTCCAACAGCTAATACGTATGGAATGCCCAATCCGTCGAGTGCAACTGCTGACAAAGAAATCATTAACCGCTCTGTTCGTTCTGCGATTCCACCACTGCATTGAATCTGATAAATCTCTGCCTTAGCGCGAATATAGGGAACCAGCATTCCGCTGACTAAGCTCACTAAGACGACTGGGCTCAACGAATCATTAGCGCCGATCAAATAGATTGTTACTCCAATGAGAATTGATGAGTCAGTAATACGATCGATGGTCGAATCAAGGAATCCGCCCCACTTGCTGGCACCAGATTTTGATATTCGCGCCATAGTTCCATCGAAGAGATCGCTCAGAGCAAAGATAAAAATAACCGCGGTTCCTAGAAAAAAATCTCCACGAGGATAGAAATACAGGGCCGAGGCAACGACTCCCACCGCTCCTGCCCACGTGACTGCATTGGGCGTAATACCAATTCGCAGAGCAAACCTGGCTACGGGTGTTATTAATCTCGTAACCGCTGGTTTCAAAGTACGACTAATCATCAGGTCCCATCGTAGGCTGAGCACGTGAAAACCCAAACATCCCCCATGACGATTGCCGTATACGGTCACCTTAGCGCCGACCCTGCTGCCGTAGCCGAGGTATTTGGTGGGGCTCTTGCGGTCGAAGCTAAACCTGAGGCCGATTGCGCAATTTTTGTGATCAACCCAGCTATGGGGATCGATCAAGCAACAATTGATCTCTGGCAAAGTGTCGATGAGTTTCAAACTCCACGGCTAGTAGTTGTAACACAACTTGCCGACTCGACTGCCGATTTTGATGATGCAGTGATGCTAGCTAATCGAGTATTTGACCAGGTGGCAACGCCATATTTAGTTCTTCACGATGAGGAGGGCCTACCGTGCGCATTGATTTCGCTGCAAACAATGCGTGTAATCGATTACAACTCAGATCCTGCGACTGATCAGCCATGTGAACCTGAACATGAAACTTTGGTCCAAGAGTTTAGAGATGAATACTTAGAGCTCAATGACTCTCTCGGGTTAGGTGCATTTGAGGCCGGACTTCTTTTTCCCGCGATTCCATTGTGGATTGAAAAAGGAATTGGCGTGGACATCGTCCGTGAATACTTAGGCAAACTTAACTAAAACTACCAAGCTTGCGCAATCTCATCTCTGGTTAACATCAATAACTGCGGAAGCACTTTCGTCTTACCAATAATAGGCATGAAATTTGCATCACCGCTCCAGCGTGGCACAACATGTTGATGAATGTGCTCGGCAACTCCAGCCCCTGATACTGCACCTTGGTTCATTCCTAAGTTAAATCCTGCCGGCGATGAAACTTTTCGAATAGTTTTCATTGCGTGTGAACTGAGTTCCGAGATTTCATTCCTCTCGTCGTTAGATAAATCGGTGAGATCGGCAACATGTCGGTAGGTACACACCAAGAGATGCCCTGGGTTATATGGATACAAATTCATTACTACAAATGCATGGACGCCACGGAAAACAATTAATCCATCTTGATCCTTCAGTTGTGGAATTCGACAGAAGGGGCACTCAATATCATTACCCTCTAGTGGGCGATTTTCACCGCGTAGATAATCTAGGCGGTGGGGCGCCCATAACCGTTGCCAGCCATCGGGCATTCCAGCACCATCAATTGCCATACATCAAACCTGAGTCCGTTCAGAGACGATCTTCTTAATTTGCGCGATTGCATCGGCGATTGGAATTCCATTTTTTTGCTCACCATTTCGATAACGGAATGACACGGCCTTAGCCGCTTGATCTTCCTCGCCAGCGATCACCATAAAAGGAATCTTCTGAAGTTGGGCGTTACGAACCTTTTTCTGCATGCGATCATCAGAGCTATCAAGCTCAGCACGGATTCCAGAACTACGCATCTGCTTAATGACATCGGCTAAGTAATCGGCAAAAGCATCGGCGACTGGAATACCAATAGCTTGAACTGGCGCTAACCATGGTGGAAACGCACCTGCATAATGCTCAGTGAGAACGCCAAAAAAGCGCTCAATCGAACCAAAAAGCGCGCGGTGAATCATCACTGGACGTTGGCGAGATCCATCTGCAGCGGCAAATTCAAGTTCAAACCTCGCCGGAAGTTGGAAATCCACTTGGATTGTAGACATTTGCCATGTGCGACCAATTGCATCTTTTGCTTGAACCGAAATCTTTGGGCCATAGAAAGCTGCGCCGCCTTCATCTAATACAAGCTCTAAGTTCTGTGCGCTTGCAGCTTTGCGTAAAGCATCGGTCGCCTCGGCCCAGTCGCTATCTTCGCCCACAGATTTTTCGGGATTGCGAGTAGAGAGCTCCAAATAGAAATCATTAAGGCCATAATCTCGCAGAAGATTGAGTACGAAAGTTAGAAGTGAATCTAATTCACCTACCATTTGTTCTTTCGTGCAGTAAATGTGTGCATCATCTTGTGTAAAGCCACGCGCGCGAGTAATGCCATGAAGTACGCCTGATTTTTCATAACGATAAACCGTTCCAAATTCAAATAAACGCAATGGCAGCTCGCGATAAGAACGTCCACGTGAGCGATAAATCAGATTATGGAATGGGCAGTTCATCGGTTTCATGTAGTACTGCTGCCCTGCACGTTTAATAGTTCCATCGGCGTGCAGTTCCTCATCCAAAATCATGGGTGGATACATACCTTCGGCATACCACTGCAAATGTCCAGAGGTTTCAAAGAGTGCGGCCTTCGTTAAATGCGGAGAATAGACAAACTCATAACCCTCATCTTCATGGCGTTTGCGTGAGTAATCCTCCATTGCTCGACGAACGATTCCGCCCTTGGGATGAAAGACTGCTAAACCTGAGCCAATCTCTTCTGGGAATGAAAAGAGATCGAGTTCTGTACCTAGTCGACGGTGATCTCGCTTTTCAGCTTCGGCCAAAAGCTCTAAGTAGCCATTGAGTTCGTCTTGAGAAGGCCATGCCGTTCCATAGATTCGTTGGAGCATGGGATTCTTTTCAGAGCCGCGCCAATATGCCGCTGCTGTGCGCATTAATTTAAAGGCGGGAATATTTCTTGTTGATGGCAGATGCGGGCCACGGCATAAGTCGCTCCACACTGGATTGCCATCACGACCCAAATTGTCATAGATAGTTAACTCTGTCCCACCCACTTCAACGCTAGCTTCTTCGCCGGCAGAACCTTTAATGCCGATGAGCTCGCATTTATATGGTTCGTGAGCGAGTTCCTTGAGCGCATCAGCCTCAGTTGTAACGCGACGACGAAAACGTTGACCTTCTTTAACTATCTTACGCATGGCACTTTCAATCTTTATAAGATCATCGGGATTGAAAGTATTTGTTGGGTCGAAGTCGTAATAAAAACCATCTTTAATTGGTGGGCCGATACCAAGACGAGTGTTTGCATAAACTTCTTGCACTGCTTGAGCCATCACGTGCGCGGTTGAATGTCGCAAAACTGCTAAGCCGTCTGGGGATGAAATAGATACGCTCTCTACAGCATCGCCCTCAACAAGATCTGTCCAAAGATCCCTGAGTGCGCCATTGATACGGGCAACGACAATATCTTTCTGCTCGGCATATAGATGGGTTGGGCGTACATCGCTTTCAACCGACACGGCCTTGCCATCTACCGTGATATTGATGGTGGACATGTGCCTAGCCTACCGAATGAAGTTGCACCATCGCCTTTATTTCGGCAACGAAGGCATGTGATGGCTGTAATGGACGGCCTGCTATAGCGTGAACTTCTTGTGCGATTCGCAGACTGCTGAGCAGGATTGCCGATGAGATCGCATCAATTCTAGATCCGGCGATCGACTGAACCATTACATCACAGTGTGCGATAACCAGCTCGCGCATAATTCCAGGCAGGACGCCATCACTTAATGGTGGAGTAACCCAGTGCCCATCGATGCACACAATGAAGTTGGAAACCGCACCCTCGCAAATATTTCCTTCAGTATTACAAACAATTGTCTCGTCATAGCCCAGTAAACGTGCCTCTTCCAAAATCGATAGGCGATGTTCATATGGATAGCTCTTCAAGGTTGCTCCATGAGAAATAAGGGCTTCAGGGTGAATGCCTACGTTGGCAGAGGTGATGACAGGTTGGTAAGCAAGATGGACTGCAGCCCATTGGCCACTTTTATCGAATGAAACTCTTAACAGACCATCTTCGTGTGGTTCGCACTCTAGTAATGTGGTGATGGATTCTTTGACAACATCTACTCCTGGAATCTTGATAGCAGACAATGCGGCACTTTGGTATCCACGTTGTAAGTGAAGACCTAGCGCATAGGGCTGCCCGTTAACCGTTCGTATAGTTTCAAAAATCCCAGCACCAATAAGCCAACCCAATTCGTTGCACGGTGTTTTTTCAATATCAACGAGTTCACCGTTAAATATAATCTTCATCCAAGTTCTCCCCCGGCGATAGAAATCAAACGACGTGCCTTTAACTGGGTTTCTTCCCACTCACTAAGGGGGTCGCTCGACCAGGTGATTCCAGCACCGGTGCCAAAACGAAGCGCGTCATCCTTGTAAAAGATTCGTATTGCAACAGATAGTTCACATGCATCGCCTTGAACCCATCCTAAGATGCCGCAATAAGGGCCGCGTTTGCCTTCATTATCTTCGATAACTGAAATAGCCGAGGACTTAGGCGCTCCACTTATGGATCCAGGAGGATTAAGTTTTGCAATAATTTCGCTCCAACTAATGCCGCTCCTCAACTCACCTTCTATATCTGAAACTAAATGCACTAAACCGGGATGCGATTCTGATGCTAATAAGCGTGGAACCGTCACAGAACCGCTCCTACAAATTGCCCCTAAATCATTTCTCATCAAATCGACAATCATGACATTTTCAGCGATATCTTTTGCGCCAAAATGAGTCTGACCGGGCAGCTGTGTTCCCTTAATTGGAGATGTACGCATATGGTTACCTGTGCGAGATAAGAAAAGTTCCGGCGAGGCAGATGCGATATTTATTCCGGGGATTTCCAAATAAGAGGCCCACGGTGCGGGATTATTTTTTAATATCTCTGAAAACAATCCGCGCAGATTTATCGAAAGATCAATCTCGTGCCGCAATTCTCGGCAAGCATTTACTTGATACACCCAACCTTCTGAAATATGGCGCTGTATTTTTTCAACATATGCCATGTAATCATCCTGGCTCTTAGATGATGACCATATGCCGACTAGAGGTTCCCACGCTTGGAATGGGAACTGCGAACTAAGAACCGTTGCAAATTTTGCTGCGGTGAACTCGCCTTCAAAAGTTGTAGAGACTGCCCAGAATCCGCCATCATCTAAAGCGGCAGGGTCATGTGAGATCTCAATCAATTCGGTGGCCAGACGCCCATTCATCCAGAAGTTGGCTTCACCGCTGTTCACAGCAGAACGCTATCGATTTACTACCCACTTTGGCGCTTATGCCCTACCTACGATAGATTTTCCCTCCTCGCGGACGTAGCGCAGTTGGTAGCGCGGAACCTTGCCAAGGTTCAGGTCGCCGGTTCGAACCCGGTCGTCCGCTCTGAAAAATCGCCGTGGCGATGTGTAATTGGTCGGGTGGCCGAGAGGCCAGGCAAGGGACTGCAAATCCCTCTACACGGGTTCAAATCCCGTCCCGACCTCCATTATTAGATAAGAAGATGTGGAAGGCTTCATCCCATGAACGATTCAACGCGACCGTGGGGACGTTATGAAATCCTGCAGGAAAGTGATTCACACAAAATTAAATGTATCTGGGTTCTTCCAGGAAAGCGCTTGTCATATCAACGTCACCAAAAACGTGCAGAGCACTGGTTTATCGTCGCAGGATCGGCGCGCATAACAATTGATGGCCAGATTACTGAGTTAAACGCCGGCAACACTGCCGACATAGCAGTTGGCGTGCTTCATCGCATCGAAAATATCGGCAGCGATGACGTTGTATTTATTGAAGTCCAGACAGGAAGTTACTTTGGCGAAGATGATATTGAGCGAATTGAGGATGATTTCGGGCGCTAATATTTATAAATATCGTGGGGTATGATTTCCCAACAGCAAGGATCGTTGGCTCAGCGGTAGAGCACCACATTGACATTGTGGGGGTCACTGGTTCGATCCCAGTACGGTCCACTTCTAAAAATGGCTTTTAAACTCCCGCGCACTCAATTCATAAACTTCTTCTGGTCCATCGATGTCATCAATCTGTTGACCAACATGAATAAAACCGAATTTATTTACTAAGGCAACTGATGCCGCATTATCTGCAGAGACTGTGTACCTGAGAGTTTTTACCTCCTTGTGCGTGCAGGCCCAACTCCACATACCTTTAAGGGCCTCGTAACCGTACCCCTGGCTATGGAAATTTTTATGAATACCTAAACCAATTTCGATCATTCCATCTTCATCGGGAGCGGCATGGAAACTGGAACTACCTAGTATCTCTCTACTTTCCTTTAGAACAATCCATCTGACAAACCACTTATTAAGTGAACTATCTTTTTTTACTTGTGGAACGCGCCAACCCAAAGGTCCAGGGCTATCCATCAACTCTCTATACGGATTCGTGTAGCTCTTGTCGTCATAGATCCATGTATCTTCAGGGTTTTCAAAGAGTGAAATTAACTCATCAACTGCAATGTGATGAAGTTCTAACCGTGGTGTTGAGATAATCGGTTCGCGATTATTCAGGTGAATTTATTTCACCCGCGAAATCCGAGAATGCCCATAAATCGATTTCATCTAAATCCAAAATTCTGATTCCATGCACTTTCAATGTGTCGGAAATCTGCGCACGATGTTCAGTCGCATGATGAATCGACTGCGAAATAATCGTAGAACGCGACCGCTCAATATTTTTACCTTCACGTACATATGTGTTGATCTCATCAGATTTGTGCGATTCAATTCTCAAGATTTCATCGGCTTTCGCGCAGTATTTCTGCAGATCTGGAAGTGGAATAACCATCTTTTGATCCAAGCCTGTGGAAACTGCAATACCACTTACTCGATGTGCGTATCCCCCAGCAGCGAGCACGATGTGATTAGCAAGCTCTTGAACGCTCCAATCTTCTTTGGTGAGTCGAAGTTTCCAATCCTCTTCGGTTAACTGCCCAAGCTTGTCTAAAACAAATTGATTAGCCCACGACATGTGGAGTAGGAGTTTTTCTTGATTAAGCACTTAAAGCTCTTCTTGATCTAGCGAAGTTGGATTTTCATAGTTGGCAAGTCGTCGCCCTAGTACGCCATTGACTCCTCCAGATGCATTCTGCCCAAAGCGAGTTCGACGAAAAGAATTGTTGAGCGGATCAAGGCGAGGTTCGCGCGGAGTAGGAAATAAACTCTTCAACCATCGATAAGGATTGATTCGCATATACGTTATTACTTCGAAAGGCTCTGAATGAATGTAAGGGAGTTTTGGAATATCAGTTCTTGGTCATAATCCAGCGTTGCTACGTGATAAGAATTAACGAGTTCAATGCGTGATTTATCTGCTGAACCTAAGCCAGCCATGATGATCTCGGTATTAGAAACGGGCAACGTATGGTCTTCAACGCTATGAAAGAGCTGCACTGGGATTGTAACTTTTCCGAGATTCTGCCGCGTAATTTTCAACATAATCAAAAGCTGATGAATCCCACGCGTTGGTAAGGCGTCATATCCATGCTCAGTAATGCCTGGACGTTTAATATCGTTACCAACAGATGTGCGTAGTTTTTGGAAACGCGATAAAAGATATCCAACCGGAGCTGAGACAAAAGGCACGTGAATCATAGGGTTGACGAGAATGATTCCACTTAAACGCTCATTATTATTTTCAGCGATATACAGAGATGTGCCACCACCCATTGAGAGACCGCAGATAAAGACTTGATCACAGCTCTTAAATAACTCTTCTAATTCGCTTTGAACTTTAGCTGGCCATTCTTGCCATTTAACTTTATTGAGGTCTTCTGGTTTTGTTCCATGTCCGGGCAATAGTGGAATTCGTACTGTGTAGCCCTTAGCTAAAAAGAATTCTCCCCATGGACGCATCGATGGCGGCGCGCCGGTAAATCCATGAACTAAAAGAATTCCGATTCGCGCGTTCTTGCCACTGCCAGATGCTGACCAATCTTGCATCCAACCTGGGGGTGCTGTTTCAACTGCCATAGTGAAAGGTTACGACAAACTCTGCGAAAGTTCTGCCCATCGCGATAACAATTTAGTTGCAGCCCCAGAATCGATAGCTTTCGATGCTTTAGCAATGCCAGCGGCGATCCGATCATGTAAACCAAGTTCAAATCGACCTTCATATGCAGCGATAGCTGCGGCCGCGTTCAACACAACGGCATCCCGTGGTGCGCCAGATTGACCGGCAAAAATCGCTCTCGTGATTCGTGCATTTTCGCTTGCATCTCCCCCTGCTAAAGCCGAAATTGGCGCACGCGCTAGCGAGAAATCTAAGGGATCTAGGAGATCACTTCTAATCTCTCCTTGACCAATAGTTAAAACCGACGTTGTCGTCGCTAACGTGATTTCATCAAGTCCATCATCACCACGGAAAACAAAGCCATCAACGCCTCGATCTCCTAAAACTTGCGCCATCACTAAATGCATTCGATCGCTTGCAACGCCAATTGCAGCAGCTTGCGGCTTGGCTGGATTAGCCAGTGGTCCCAAAATATTGAAGACGGTTGGTACGCCTAGCTCTTTGCGCGCCGGCCCAGCAAAGCGCATGGCGGGATGGAAAACTGGTGCAAAACAAAAACCAATACCTAGTTCGCTAAAACTCTTTTCCACTCCTTTGCCATCAAGCGTTATGCATACGCCTAACGCCTCAAGTAAATCTGCAGCTCCAGATTTGGAGGAGGCGGCTCGGTTTCCGTGTTTAATTACTTTTGCGCCAGCTGCCGCAGCGATAATTGCTGAGGTAGTAGAGATATTAATTGTGTGTGCGCCATCGCCACCCGTGCCTACAGTATCCACGGCTCGTTCGTTAATGGTTATCGGTGCGCAGTGTTCATACATCTGTGCAATCAAAGCACCGACTTCATCTGCGGTTTCACCTTTGGATTTAAGTGCTAAAAGAAACTCTTTGATTCGCTCGTTTTCGGTACGGCCTTCAAGAATTTCACGCATGCACCACTGAACGTCAATCGGCAGAAGGTCTAATCCACTATCTAATGTTGATAAGTGGAGCTTCCACAACTGGTCTGACATACAGACAGGTTAAGCAGTTGCCAGATGCGACCCACGCAGCAGTTGCGCAGCACTGTTAGCCAAAGTGAATGGATCAATTGGGTGAACAACTGACGCTTCCGCCAACGACCACGCTGCTAACCATGTATCTTGAACTCGGCCGGTGATCAAAAGTACTGGAGGACAGTTAAAAACTTCATCCTTTAACTGCCGAGCTATTCCCATTCCACCCTCAGGGTTCGCTTCGCCATCTAAAATGAATAAATCAATATTCTTATGTGAATCTACATATGAACGTAAAGCTGGGCCAGTAGCAAATTCATGAATCACGTGCTCTGCAATATCAGATGCGACTTTGCGACCTAGAGCTGCAACAATAACCGCCCTAATCGAGGAGTCATGGGAGTAGACCAGGATCTGCTTTTTAAGATGTGATGCACTCATAAACGCAATTCTAAAGCGTTACTGGGCAAACCCCCAACCCGATTAATAGGTGTTTTTAGAGTGACGTGTCTCATGCCAAATTTCGGTCATGTCGCACTCGATACGCAGGTTGCTGCAGGACAGCGAGCCGGTTTTAGGGAATAATCACGCCTATGTCCAGCACATCCGTATCGGCCCACCATAAAATCACACGCCCCAACGCCGTAGCCGTGGGAACAATTGTCTGGCTCTCCAGTGAGCTCATGTTCTTTGCCGCCTTATTTGCTATCTACTTCACCACACGTGGCGTGCAGGGTCCGAAAATTTGGTTGGAATCAAATCATCTTTTAAATATCCCTTTTGCCGCATTGAATACAACTGTCTTAGTTCTCTCCTCAGTTACTTGTCAATTTGGCGTTTTTGCCGCTGAACGCTTTCAAAGCCGTAAATCCGGCAAGATGTACCAAATAAATAAATGGGGAATGCGCGAATGGTTTTCACTTACTTTCCTGATGGGTGCATTTTTCGTTGGAGGACAGATTTACGAATACGCATCACTTGTACATGAAGGTCTAACGCTCTCATCGACTGCATTTGGTTCGGTCTTTTATATTGCAACAGGATTTCACGGGCTTCATGTGACCGGTGGCCTGATTGCATTCCTGATCGTAATTGTCCGAGTTGCTAAAGCTCGTCGCTTCACACACGGGCAAGCAACAACTGCAATAGTTGTTTCGTATTACTGGCACTTCGTTGATGTTGTGTGGATCGCGCTCTTCTCGGCGATCTACCTAATTAAGTAAAGGGGCAATCGACACCATGAAGCGACTTTCTCGCTACCGCAGGCATAGAGCTGCAGCTCCATTTCTTCTTGTTGTAGCGCTCTTGGCTATCGGGACTACCTTCAATGTTGCTAGCGCCACCGTAAAACAATCTCCAAGTAGTTATGCGCGAACCGCAGCGATCGATGAAGGCAAACAGATTTTCCTCAAAGGCTGTTCTTCGTGCCACGGGTTAAATGCTGAAGGTGGTGCAATTGCGCCATCTCTTATCGGTGTTGGCGCGGCTTCGGTGGACTTTCAGGTTGGCACAGGACGCATGCCAATGGCCGATATGAGTACGCAAGCCATGCGCAAACCTCCAGTTTATAACGCTGAACAAACTGCAGCCTTGGCAGCCTATGTAGCCTCCCTTGCACCTGGACCTGCAATTCCAACCGATTCCGTTCTTAATTATGAACGCGATGGTAATACTGCAGAAGGTGGAGAGTTATTTAGAAATAACTGCGCTATGTGTCACAACTTTGCCGGACAAGGTGGCGCATTAACTCAGGGAAAATACGCACCAACACTGATGGGTGTGGAGCCTAAATATATTTATGAAGCTTTAATTACCGGCCCTCAATCAATGCCAGTATTTAGTGATAAAACAGTTACTCCAGCTGAAAAACTTTCTCTAATCAAGTGGATTAAAGCTGCAGAAAATGAACCCAACTTGGGTGGAGCCACCATGGGTCGCATTGGGCCAGTTACTGAAGGCCTCTTAGCCTGGGTGCTTGGTCTAGGCGTCCTGATTGGTATAGCTGTATGGTTAACAACGAAAGCGAGATGAGTGACGTGTCTAATGAATTAGAACAACTGCAAGATCCTGGTGCAGCTCCACACGTATTGCGCCACGCAGACACCGATCCAAAAGCTGAAAAACGTGCAGAGCGACAAGTTGCAATTCTCTTTACTCTCTCTGGCCTTTCATCACTACTGCTGATTTACTCCTATGTTTTTGTGGCAACTGATGTATTTATTTTTATTCCTGTAATGGGAGACCAAAACGCACACCAACTGGGACTTGGCCTTGGCATGGCATTCTCGCTTTTATTTCTTGGCATGGGCGCCATTCACTGGGCTAAAACTCTTATGCCTGAAACCGAAGTTGTTAATTATCGCCATGAGTTTCGATCCTCGGATGAGGACCGTGATGAGTTAGTAAAAACAGTTAAGCATGCTGCCGCCGAAGTTAAACTTGGTCGCAGAAGTTTAATCAAGCGCTCCCTTGGATTCTCACTTGGTCTCTTTGCACTTCCGCCTGTCCTTCTATTGCGCGACTTGGGTCCGCTACCAAAGAAGCTTCTAGAGACAACTAGTTGGAAGGCTGGGACTCGCTTAGTGACCGATCCAGGTAACCGACCAATTTTGGCCTCTGATCTTGAAGTAGGTGCAGTTGTTCAAACTCTGCCAGCTGTCGCTGAAGACACTGAACGCCTGCTCAGCGATGTTGCAAAGGACCCTGTACTACTTATTCGTCTGCGCCCAGAGGATTTTCAATTAACCCCTGAAAAATTGGCGATGACTCATGATGGCATCATCGCATTTTCAAAGATTTGCTCACACATGGGCTGTGCAGTGGCGCTCTATGAACAACAGACCAAACACCTTCTGTGCCCATGCCATCAATCAACATTCGACGTGACACGTGGAGCAAAAGTAATTTTTGGACCCGCGGCCCGACCACTGCCGCAGTTAGACATCACCGTTGATGATCAAGGCTATTTAATTGCACGTGCACCATTTAGTGAACCTGTTGGACCTAGCTTCTGGGAGCGTAACTCACAATGACAACTGCTGAACAAAGACTTGGAAATGCCGCCAACTTCGTCGATGAGCGCATTGGCGCAGCTGGGTGGGTCAAGAAATCACTCAATAAGGTCTTCCCCGACCACTGGTCATTCATGCTCGGTGAAGTGTGCATGTACTCCTTCGTAATCTTGCTGCTCTCTGGAACCTTTTTAGCTTTGTGGTTTGATCCTTCACAGCGTGATGTGATTTACGATGGTGTCTATGAGCCATTGAAGGGTATAAAAATGTCGGCGGCATATGCCTCCACACTAGATATCTCTTTTGAAATTCGCGGTGGATTGTTGATGCGTCAAATCCACCACTGGGCCGCTAATATTTTCATGGCAGCAATTGTTGCCCACCTTTTGCGTGTCTTCTTTACTGGTGCTTTTAGAAAGCCACGAGAATTTAACTGGATTCTTGGAATCCTCTTGCTCACTTTGGGATTCGTCGAAGGTCTATTTGGATACTCGCTCCCCGATGACCTTCTTTCGGGAACTGGATTGCGAATTACTTCAGCGATTATTCAAGCTATTCCATTAGTTGGAACCTACGTCTCCTTCTTCCTATTTGGCGGAGAGTTCCCAGGGGTTGGTTTCTTGCCGAGAATTTTTACTCTCCACATCTTGTTGATTCCTGGGGCATTTTTAGCGGTAATTACAGTTCACGTCATGTTGGTCTGGTACCAAAAGCACACTCAATTTCCGGGCCCTGGTCGGACTGAGAAAAATGTTGTTGGGCATCCAATTCTCCCCGTCTACATGGCTAAAGCCGGTGGCTTCTTCTTCATAGTCTTTGGAATCATCGCGTTTTTATCGGCCGTCGCATCGATCAACCCAATCTGGCTCTATGGTCCCTATACACCTGGTCAAATTTCTGCTGGCTCGCAGCCAGACTGGTATATGGGTTGGCTCGATGGTTTAGTTCGCATGTCTCCGCCATTAGAGACCCACGCTTTTGGTCACACAATTTCTTGGAACATTATGATTCCGGCGCTTATCGTTCCTGGAATCGTCTTTACCGGAATGGCCTTATATCCATTTATTGAGAGTTGGATTACGGGTGATAAGCGTGAGCATCACTTGCTAGATCGTCCACGCAACGTGCCCAATCGAACCGCCCTTGGCGTCATGTCAATAACCTTTGTGATGGTTGCCTTAATCAATGGTGGTAACGATATTTTCGCGACTAATTTTCACTTATCTATCAATGAGATTATGTGGTTCTCGCGTATTAGCATCTTCGTTTTACCGCCACTCGCATTCGTCATTACCAAGCGCCTTTGTCTATCACTTCAACGCGCTGATCGGGATTTAGTATTACATGGACTAGAAACTGGCCGCCTTGTTCGTATGCCAAGTGGTGAGTTTGTTGAAGTTCATGCGCCAATTAGCGATCAAAAGCGCTTTATTCTTACCTCGCACGAGCAAGCACCTGCGCTCGAGTTTAGTGCTACTGATGCACGTGGAGTAAAGCGCCCTGGTGCAATTAAGAACAAGGTGCGTGCTCGCTTAAGTAAAGCTCACGCAGTGGGACTTCCAAAGGTAAGTGCTGAAGATCTAAAAGAGATTGAGCATCACTAGTTCGTAGCGCGCATTACGAGCCAAACACCTAGGGCGCACACTCCTATTCCAAGGAAGCCCTGGGTGTTTACTTTTTCACCAAAAAGCAGATATGCCTCAAGAGCTGTGGCGGGAGGCACTAAGTACATCAAGGAAGATACCGAGGCGGCACTTCCGGTATTAAGTAACCACAGAAGCAAGAGGATCGCACCAAATGAAAGCCCAAAAAGTAGCCAAAGAAAGGCCACAGTGAAATGCAGTGTCCACTGAATGCGCACACCACCGGTAATGAGCGCTAATGTAGCAAGTACTGCCCCACTGGCCAAGTACTGATAAGCAGTGCCAGTCAATAGTGGAATACCTGCACCAAATTTTTTCTGTAGAAGCGTTGCTATGGTGCTACCACCAAGTGCAAGAAAAACTGAACAGATACCAATAAAGGGAAGTTTGTTATTTAGGCTTGGTCCTATTACTAAAAAAACTCCGATCAGACCTAAAAATAGCCCGAAGAGTTGCGCCCTTCGCAGTTTTTCGCCCAGGAACTTAACTGCCAAAACTGAGACAAGAACTGGTTGCAGGCTAGTAATCACTGCCGCTACCCCTGCAGGAAGGCCTCGTGAAATAGCGAAAAACACTCCCCCCAGATAAGCCGCGTGCAAAAAGATTCCTATGACTGCCGACTTCTTTATCGCATCTGCGCCTATTGATATGGGAGATTTCACAACCGCTGCAACGGTAAATAGAAGCAGTGAGGCTATTAGAACTCGAGCTGCAAGAAGAATAAATGGATCAGCGTATGGCAAAGCATATTTAGCTCCAACAAAACCCGTACTCCATAGAAGTACAAAAACTATGGGTGCTAATCGAGATAGTTTCAAAAAGATTTACTTAGTGCGAAGCAGAGGTGAGTGGCTTCTCATATTCAGTAACCATTCCGATAACAGAGATAATCAAGGAACCAAGCCCAATCAGTGTTAACCACCAACCAATAGCTAAACCCAACCCCATGGCACAGGCACTCAAGGCAACAGGAAGTGGCCACCATGAATGCGGGCTATAAAAACCAAGTTCTCCAGCCCCATCTTCGATCAAAGCTGTCAGGCTATCTTCAGGAAGTACAACACCAATGCGCTTTTGGGTAAACCACAAATAGAAACCGACCATGCCTGCAAGACATGCAGCTAACAACATTCCACCAACGCCTACGGGTTCGCCACCGACCTGCCAATAAATCACGGTCATCAATACATAAAAAACTGATAGTCCCCCGAAAAGCTGCCAGTTGACCTTCATGTTAGTGCCCCTCTGTCTTAATGTGAGGATGGTGTAAATCAAAGGCCGGACGCTCACTAGAAATTCGCGGCATTGTTAAGAAGTTGTGGCGCGGTGGTGGGCAAGACGTAGCCCACTCCAACGAGGAACCGTAACCCCAAGGATCATCGACGCCAACAAGTGGGGCTTTTCGGGTGATCCAGACGTTTATTGCGAATGGAATCATTGAGAAAGCTAACAGGAATGAACCGATAGTAGAAACGGTATTCATAAATGTAAATCCATCAGTTGCTAGGTAATCGGCGTAGCGGCGTGGGAAGCCCTTAATACCTAACCAGTGCTGGATAAGGAAGGTTAAATGGAATCCAAAGAAAGTTGTCCAAAAGTGGATTTTACCCAAACGCTCATTGAGCATCTTGCCAGTCATCTTTGGCCACCAGAAATAGAAGCCACCAAACATGGCAAATACAACCGTGCCAAATAAAACATAATGGAAATGAGCTACTACGAAGTAGCTAGCAGAAACGGCGAAGTCCAATGGAGGTGAAGCGAGAATGATTCCGGTAAGTCCGCCAAATAGGAATGTAACGAGGAATCCCATTACCCACAACATAGGCGTTTCGAAAGTGACATGACCACGCCACATTGTTCCAATCCAGTTGAAGAATTTAACACCGGTTGGTACACCAATGAGAAAAGTCATAAATGAGAAGAAGGGCAATAAAACTTGGCCTGTTGCAAACATATGGTGAGCCCACACCGAAACCGATAGCGCAGAGATAGCAATCGTTGCCGCGATTAAGCCTTTGTATCCAAATATGGGCTTGCGGCTAAAGACGGGCAAAATTTCGGTAGCGATTCCAAAGAAAGGAAGCGCCAAAATATAAACCTCAGGGTGGCCAAAGAACCAGAAGAGATGCTGAAAGAGCATCGCTCCACCGTTAGCTGGATCAAATAGATGTGTTCCATATATGCGATCTGATTCAAGGCCTAACAATGCGGCTGCAAGCGGTGGGAAGGCTAATAAAACAAGAATCGATGTGAGCAAGACATTCCAAGAAAAGATTGACATGCGAAACATTGTCATACCTGGTGCGCGCATCGTGAAAATAGTTGTAATGAAGTTAACGCCACCCAAAATAGTTCCAACGCCGCTCAGCGCTAGACCGATTAACCATAAATCAGCGCCAATGCCAGGGGAATATGTTGCATTTGAGAGTGGTACATATACCGTCCAACCAAATGAGGCTGCGCCTCCGGGACTTAAGAAGCCAGCAAATGCCATGCTTCCACCAAACAAGTACAGCCAATAAGAAAGCATGTTAAGTCTTGGGAAAGCTACGTCAGCGGCTCCGATCTGCAGTGGCATAACAACATTTGCAAAACCTACAAAAAGCGGAGTTGCAAACATCAAGAGCATGATCGTTCCATGCATCGTGAAAATCTGGTTGTACTGCTCGTAACTTAAGAACTGCATTCCAGGACGCGCCAACTCACTTCGAAGCGCCAAGGCTAAAACGCCACCAATCAAGAACCAAGCAAAAGAGGTCATCAGGTAGAGATAGCCGATTGTCTTGTGATCTGTTGAGGTTATCCATTTAACAAAGTTCTTACCTTTTTTAGCTGGTAGCGGAGCTAGCGCCGAGGTGGTTGGTCTTTGTGCATAGGTGGTCATACTGTGCTCCCCTTTAGAGTTTCAAGATAAGCCTGGTACTCGGCTGGCGTAACGACTTTTACTGTGAAGATCATCTGCGAGTGAGCACGACCGCATAACATATTGCAGCGACCGGGGAACTCACCTAACTTGTTCGCAGTAAATTCAAGATGGTTGGTTACTCCTGGCAAGTTCTGCATTTGAATCATGAACGCTGGAACCCAGAAACCGTGAATTACATCGTTTGCCGTCAGTGTGTAGCGAACGCGCTCTCCAAGTGGAACAACCAAAGTCGGGGGCTTAGCTGGAGTGCCAGTCACTAGAGCTTTAGGGCCGGCTTCGGGATACCCAAACTGCCACGACCATTGAATGCCAACAACTGAAATCTGGTGCATGACATTCATATTTTTTGCAGTAATTGCGCTCTCTTTTTTAGCAGTATAAAAGAACATAACGGCCACGATGACGAAGGGAATAACCGTGTAAACAATTTCAATGGGGATGTTGTACTGCGATTGCTTAGGAAACTCAGGACCATCTTTTTTTAAGCGGTGAAAAAAAGCAGGCCACATAATGAGAATGAAGGTAAAGACACCGACTACTCCGGCAGCAATCCATGCGCCTTGCCATAGTGTTAGCGACTCATCGTTGACGCTAGTAACGCCTTCCTCAAAGCCAAGACCAGAAACCTTTGAACAGCCAGATAGCAAAAGCGTGGGGATAATGAGGGCGAGGGCACGTAGGCCCAGTATTTTCTGTCGCGACATGGGTTAAGGATATAGGGCAATCGCGCCATAGTTGGTATCAGATAAGACTGCGCGAAGTGGTACAGCGCACAAATTTAGCTAAGGTGAACTTTGATTTCTTCAGCAGCTTCATGGCCATAGGCCTCGGCAAATCGCGCAACAAACTGCGCCGATGTAAATCGATACTCCTGGGTGCCCTTTGTTTCGATTACATATGTAGCGATTAATGCGCCCAACTGTGCACACCGTTCATGGTTGAGGCCCCATGCAAGTCCGGCGATAAAGCCAGACCTAAATGAATCACCAACGCCAGTCGGATCGGTCTTAGAGAGCTCTTTGGGAACATTGACTTGAACGAAATCCCCCGAAGAGGTCTCGACCTTGGCACCTTGTGAGCCAAGTGTGATGACACGAACTGCAACCCTCTTCAAAATCTCAGCATCGCTCCAGCCGGTTTTTTGCATAGCCAGGGCTAATTCATACTCATTCATAAATAGATAAGCGGCGCCATCTATCAACAGTTTGATTTCTTCCCCGGTCATTCTGGCCATTTGCTGAGACGGGTCAGCGGCAAATGCAATACCTTGCTGGCGGCAAGTCTCTGAGTGACGCAGCATCGCTTCTGGATCATCCGGTGAAATAACCAGCAGGTCTAACCGTCCAGTTTTTTCCATAATGGGACCAAGTTCTATATTTCTAGCCTCACTCATCGCACCGGGGAAAAAAGAGGCGATTTGATTGAGGTCGTCATCAGTAGTGACCATGAAGTGAGCTGTATAAAGAGTCTCTGAGACTAAGGCATGGGATGTATCTACTCCATGACGAGAGAGCCAGGCTTCATAATCTGGCCAATCTTTTCCAACAGCTGCAATTAAAATTGGATTTAAACCTAAGACCCCCATTCCAAAAGCAATGTTGGCTGCACATCCGCCGCGGCGAACATCGAGACTGTCAACTAAAAATGACAGAGAGATTTTTTCTAGGGAGCCAGCAACAAGTGAGTCGGTGAACTTGCCAGAAAAGCTCATCAAGTGATCTAAGCCAACCGAACCAGCTACACCTATTTTCATGTAGCGATCTTAAAGTGAGAGAAGTTCAAAATTAATTGAATGAATCACCGCAGGCGCATGAGCCGCCAGCGTTTGGATTATCAATTGTGAAGCCCTGCTTTTCAATTGTGTCAACAAAATCAATTGACGCACCCATTAAGTATGGATCACTCATCTTGTCGATAATTACCTTGACTGTTCCAAACTCGTGAATAACATCGCCGTCTTGGTTACGATCATCAAAGTAGAGCTGATAACGAAGACCCGAACATCCACCTGGCTGAACTGCAACACGCAGCATTAAATCGTCGCGACCTTCTTGGGCCAATAGTGCAGCTACCTTTGTTGCGGCGACATCGGTTAAGCGAATCGAGGTGGTAAGTGAATCTGTAGGTGTTTCAGTTGTCATCAGAGCTCTCCTTGGAATCGATGGGTTAAGCCTACCTGCTCTCCCACCCAGTCTGCGACCGCAACAAGCAGCGAAAAACTAATATAATGCGCACTATGACATCAGCTACTTCAGGCAAGGGCCGACCCACTCCAAAACGTAAGGACTCTGAGTCCAAGCGGATTGTCTCTTCACTTTCCCCAGTTGTGACAAAGGATCAAAAGCGTGCCGCTAAGTTGGCTTCACGTGCCGATCGAACCGCTTCCCGCACCGCCTACCTACGGGGAGATGAGAATGCCCTTCCTGCCAGAGATCGCGGAGCTGAGCGTCGTTTTGCGCGTGACTTTGTAGATTCTCGCCGATCTGTTGGCGAGTATTTTTTGCCCATAATCTTCATCGTCTTAGTTCTTACATTGATTCCTGTTGCAGCAGTGCAGTTCTCAGCTATCGCAATTATGTATCTAGTCTTACTCATTGCAGTTATCGATGGTGTTTTTCTTAGTCGCAAAATTCGAGCGCGTGTCAGTGAGAAGTTTCCTAACTCAGCTACAAAAGGCCTAGGAATGTATGCCTGGTTGCGTTCTACCCAGATGCGTCGTTTACGTGCACCTAAGCCTCAGGCCAAAGTGGGCGATAACGTACATTAAGCCCGAGGATTTGGACTTATATTCTTAGCTGGATCTTTTTCTGGCAACATTCCAAGGGCGGTGTCTATCGCACGCATCGTTGATGCATCCAACTTAACCCCTGCGGCCTTTACATTCTCTCTTACCTGGGAAGGTTTTGTTGCCCCCATAATTGCAGCTGAGACATTTGGATTTTGTAGTACCCAGGCGATAGATAGCTGAGACATTGTCAGCCCTGCCTCATCAGCAATCGGCTTGAGTTTTTGGACCGCAGTTAAAACATCCTCGGTTAACCACTTAGAAATCATTCCAGCGCCACTTTTTTTATCAGTTGCGCGTGAACCCGCCGGAAGCTTTTTACCGGGTAGATACTTTCCAGTTAAAACACCTTGCGCTAATGGCGACCAAACAATTTGGCCAATGCCCTCTTTAACGGAGAGCGGAACAACCTCTGCTTCGATGACACGCCACAGTGCAGAGTATTGAGGCTGGCTAGAGACAAACCGGTTGTATCCCCGTGCATCTTGAATCGCAAGGGCTGCAGAAATCTGTGCTGCAGTCCACTCTGAAAATCCAACATAATGCACTTTTCCCGCACGGACTAAATCATCAATTGCGCTGAGTGTTTCTTCCAGTGGAGTTTCATAATCGAATCGATGCATCTGGTAAAGATCGATATGGTCGGTTTGCAGACGCTTAAGCGATGCGTTACAGGATTCGATGATGTGTTTTCGCGAAAGTCCGCGATCATTTTTTCCTGGACCCGTGGGCCAATAGACCTTAGTAAAAAGCTCATACGATTCCCGGCGCACGCCTTTAAGTGCCTTACCAAGAACTACCTCGGCTCTCGTTCCGGCATAAACATCGGCGGTATCAAAGGTAGTGATTCCCTCATTGAGCGCAGCTTTCACACACTTCATCGCCGCTTCAGCTTCTACTTGAGAACCATGTGTTATCCAATTTCCATAAGCGATTTCAGATACATACATTCCAGTACTGCCAAGGCGTCTATATTCCATGGCTAAACCTTAAGTCCTAGCGCGTCCAGTTGCCAACCGGTAGCGGTTGTGGTTTGGTTCACCCACAACTTAATAGGTTTCTCATTAGGGGAAGTTCGGTGAAAATCCGACGCTGACCCGCAACCGTAAAGCTCACGTAGATGAGTGAAGTCGGATTACCTAATGGCGTAAATCAAAGTAGACAGACACCCGCCGAGGTTTGCGGGGTGTGGTCCTAGATACAAGTGCGATTTCGGCACTTTTATGCAGTGCTACCCCTGTGAGACTCTTTACATTTGAGAGGCTTCACATTAATGAAATTCAAATCCTTACTTATCGCTTTAACAATTCTTCTCACATCAACTTTAGTTGTGCCGCCAGCAACTGCTGCTACTAAAGGCTGGCGTTATTGGGGCTACTTTCAAGCTGCTCCTGGAAAAACGGCTTGGACTGCAGCTATGACTGGCCCCACGGTTGATGTTGCCGATGGTTCAGTTGAAGGGTGGTCATTTGTATTTAGCAGTGATGACGTTCCTTCTAAAGCCCCATTGATAAAGCCAAGTTTCAAAACACTGTGTGCTGGAACAAAGGCAGATAATGACACAAAGAGAATTGGCCTTGTTATCGAATTTGGATCAGCCCTTTACGCGCCAAAAGGTGAGAAAATTCAAAAGACGATTTCAACGTGCGTTCGAGTCGCAAAAGAATCCCTTGGTATAGACGTGCTCGGCCAAGTGGCCAAAATACGAGCTGCGTCATCTGGACTGATTTGCGGAATAAATGGCTTCCCCGCTAAAGAATGTGGTGTTGAAATTAATACCCCTGTCGCAGTAAAGGCAAAAAAGTAGCTTCTCAATGAAGAAATTCTCGCTGCACCCACTGACGTGGTGGATTTGGTCCTTGGCGATTGCAATCTCGGTTGCACGCGTTAATTCACCAATCTTTGCTATCGCGGCAGTGGGTGTAATGGGAATAATTGTTTCTACGCAGCGAGAAGTTGCACCATGGGGGAAGAGTTTCACCTGGACGCTAAAAGTTGCTGCATGGATACTATTTATCCGCAGTGCTATCGGAGTTCTCATTGGAGTTCCAATCCCTGGAACAACTATTTTTTCGCTACCGATCATGCCACTTCCCCACTGGATGCCAGGAATTCGCATCGGAGGTGCCGTGACACTTGAGCGTCTCTCCTCTGCACTCTCAGAAGGTGTAATCATCTGTGCGATCATCGTGATATTTGGTGCAGCTGCATCACTGACTAGTCCGCATCGATTGTTACGGGTCTTGCCAATCTATATATATGAGTTTGGCGTAGCTGTAATTATTGCTACATCGGTCTTACCTCAACTAGTCACCAGTGTTGGGCGCATACGTCAAGCACAGCGATTGCGCGGACAAAAGGCAAAAGGTTTTTCTTCCTACAAACGAGTAGCGATTCCATTGCTTGAAGAATCATTAGCAAGGTCCTTAGAACTAGCTGCTGCAATGGATTCACGAGGGTACGCATTTAGTCGCAAGCGCACTAGATACCGGCCCATTCGTTGGACTTCTAGAGATACAGTCATAGTGCTTAGCGGCGTATTGGTTATAGCACTCACATGATTAAGTTTTCTAACGTATCCCTTGTCTATCCCAATTCAACAACTACTGTTTTGGAAAATCTCAATCTGGAGATTACAGAAGGTGAATTAGTTCTGGTGATAGGACCAACTGGTTCGGGTAAATCTTCGCTCCTGCGTTTAATTAATGGTCTAGTCCCCCACCACACAGGAGGCATCCTGGCCGGTGATGTCAGCGTTAATGGTCTATCTACCCGTGAAGTGAAGCCAGGAGGTTTAGCACATCTGATTGGAATCGTGGGTCAAAATCCAATGAATGGTTTTGTCGCAGATATCGTTGAAGAAGAGCTGGCCTTTGCGATGGAGGCGTTGAATCTGCCCAATGAAACTATGCGAAAGCGTGTTGAAGAGGCTTTAGATTTTATGTCACTGACCACGTTGCGAACGCGTGCAATTGCGACATTAAGCGGCGGTGAACAACAGCGCGTGGCGATCGCCAGTGCACTTGTCATGCATCCAAAAGTTCTAGTTTTAGATGAACCAACGAGTGCGTTAGATCCAATTGCCGCCGAAGAAGTTCTATCAATCTTGCAACGCTTAGTTCATGACTTGAGCATTACAGTTGTTATTGCCGAACATAAGTTAGAGCGAGTCATTGGCTTTGCTGATCGAATCGTCTATATCAATGGCGATGGTAGGACTGAGGTTGGCACGGCCGCCGAGATCATGAAAACCTCCCCTATCGCGCCCCCTATCGTGCACTTAGCACGAGTATTGGGTTTAGATAATGCTGGCTTATCAGTTCGTGACATGCGACGAAATACTCAAGAGCTTCGCGAGTCAATTTCTATTACTCCTTCAAATCACATAGCTCCAAGCACAATCCCAGTGATCGAGATAAAGCACCTATCAGTTACTTACGGCTCTAAGCCGGCTTTGAATTCGATTACTGCAACTATCTTTGACAATGAAATCGTTGCAGTGATGGGCCGAAATGGTGCTGGCAAGAGCTCCCTTCTAACATCAATCGCAGGTGTTGGCAGTTCTGAGGTAGGTTCTATTCGTATTCATTCATTAGATTCAAAGAAGCTGACTGGCAAATCACGACGAAAAACGATCGGCTATATTCCTCAAGAGCCTAGCGATCTTCTATACGCACAATCAGTTGCCAAAGAGTGCGAACAGGCCGATAAAGATAATGAAATTGAGGCCGGTACGACTTTCGAACTACTCAACCAACTCGTACCAGGTATATCTCTGCACACACATCCCCGTGATTTGTCAGAGGGCCAGCGACTGGGACTTGCCTTAAGTATCGTTCTCTCCTCTAATCCAAAGGTTCTGGTTCTAGATGAACCGACTCGTGGATTAGATTACGAAGCCAAGAAAATGCTGACCCAAATTTTGATTGGCTTTGCACAATCCTTTAATCGCGCAGTGGTGATAGCCACGCACGATGTTGAACTAGTGGCCGAGCTTGCTACGCGCGTGATTTTTCTGGCAGATGGTGACATAGTCGCCGATGGCCCAACTGTCGATGTACTTCTCTCCTCCCCGGCCTTTGCGCCACAGATATCTAAGGTCATGTCACCGGTTCCTTGGTTAACGGTCCGCGATGTTATCGCTGCATTAGGTCAAAAAACATGATCGATACAACTGCCGATGTAGTCAGATTTTCTCTGCGCAATAGTCTTGTTCTTTCTTGTGCATCCATGGTTAGTGCACTCGGTTTCTTGTGGCCCTTTCTCTATTCCGGAAAAAACCTTCCTCGCACTCAAATATTTTTTTGGATTGCAATTTCAATAGCCCTTTTATTAGTAATATTTGAAATTTCTAACTCGCGCCTTGATGCAAAATCCGTAGCTCTATTAGGGGTTTTATCAGCACTCATTGCCGCTCTGCGTCCACTAGGAGCCGGTGCTGTCGGTATCGAACCAATGTGGTTTCTTTTAATATTAAGCGCACGCGTGTTTGGTCCATCATTTGGCTTTTTACTTGGACTCATTTCGGTATTTGTATCGGCCCTTCTTACAGGAGGACTGGGGCCCTGGCTTGGATATCAAATCTTTGCCGCCGCATGGATTGGCTTACTTGCTGGGATACTTCCTGGACGTAAATCTATGCGCGGGGTAAAAGAGTTAGCCATGCTGATTATTTTCGCTGTATTTGCCTGTGAACTCTTTGGCATTTTGATGGATTTACAGTTCTGGCCTTGGGCAATTGCTTCGCAAACCCAGCTTTCGTTTCTGCCCGGTGGAGTGTTAAGCGAGAATATCTCTCGTTTTTTCACGTTTCATTTTCTGAGCGCCATGGCCTGGGATGTACCACGAGCCGTCTTCACCAGCACATTAATTGCACTGGCTGGGCACCCAGTCTTGAGCGCACTGCGCCGAACTTATATGCGTGCAGCCTTCTTGACGCCGATTGAATTTATCGAACGTGGGATGGCACAAAAGGAAGTTTAACAACCTCTACTACTGAGTCACGACCTCGGACATCTATAACTAGTTGATCTCCAACTGTGACAGATGTGTCTAACAAAGCGATCCCGATTCCTACCTTTAACGTTGGTGAAAAAGTTCCGCTGGTAACTAGCCCCAACTCTTTTCCTAGACTATCTCTGACAACCATGTGACCGCGGGGAATTCCACGGTCTAAAGATTTGAGTGCAACGCTTCGTTTACCAGGTCCATCTGATTTTTGAGTTCGTAAAACTGGGCTGCCTAAGAAATCACCCTTGTCCCAAGAAATTGCCCATGAGGCACTTGCTTGCACAGGAGTAATCTCTAACGAAAGTTCATGACCGTGCAATGGGTATCCCATCTCTGTCCGCAATGTGTCGCGCGCGCCTAAACCACAGACAAGTCCGCCATGTGGCTCTATCGCCGTTGCTAGTGCATCCCACACGCGAGATGCATCGGCGACATGCGGTAAAAGTTCATATCCGAGTTCACCGGTGTAGCCAGTGCGGCAGAGAATTACTTCTGCGCCGCCAATGTACACGGTCGTGAAGGCCATGTAATCAATATCGGTATTCACACCTAGTGATTGCATCACTTGCGGGGCTAGAGGTCCTTGTACTGCAATAACCGCAAACTCGCTGTGTAGGTTGGTGATTACAATCGTTGGCGGTACGTGTGCCTGCAGAAGAGCGACAACGTCACTGGTATTTGAAGCATTTGGGACTAAGAAAAAATCACTATCGCTATTTTTATATGCGATCAAATCATCCACGACGCCACCAGATTCGTTGCACAAAAGCGTATATTGAGCCGAGCCATGGTTAATTCGCGTCAAATCATTGGTAAACATGGAGTTCAAAAATTCGAGGGCGCCTGGTCCTATCACGCTGGCCTTGCCTAAATGAGAGACATCAAAGATTCCAACGCCATTTCGCACCGCCGCATGCTCGGCTAGAACTCCAGCCCCTGCATACTCAATAGGCATCATCCAGCCACCAAAATCAGCCATCTTTGCTTGAAGGGCGAGGTGCTTATCGTTTAAGGGCGATGTCTTCATTGTGCAAACCTACCAATACATCTATTACGCTGACACCCATGACCACACTAAAAATCTCCGATGGCGTTGTTAAAGATGAAATTCTTGTTCTTGGATTGGCTGCTGCTAACTCAAAGGCGGGATTAATAATTGAAGCCGGCGACCTAACGATTGATTCTAAATCGATTCTGGCATCCTTGATTGAAATGGGCGCAACGGGCAAGGCTGATGAAGTTATTAAAGTACCTGGCACTACCGTGCGGATGATGGTCTTTACTGGTCTCGGCAAAAAAACTGGTACGTACTCGCACGAGGTGCTGCGGCGTGCCGCGGGTGCAGCATCCCGAACCTTACATGGTTTAACCGGTGCAACTTTTGCACTTCCTGCAGATTCTTTACAAAGTGTGGCCGCCGTTGCAGAGGGCGCGGCACTAGGTGCCTATGTCTTTAGTGAGTTTCGTAGCTCTTCAAAATCTGAGCACAAAGCAGCCATCACAAACATTACGGTTTATAGCAAGTTAGCTTCAACTACCGAAGCTAAATCTGCAGTCAGTCGAGCAAAGATTATTGCAGATTGCACTTTTTTAGTGCGTGATCTAATTAATACGCCGCCGAGCCATTTAACTCCGGACACTTTTTCTAAAAAACTTATTGCTGCGGTGAAAGCTGCAGGGGGTACTAAAGCAGGTTTAAAGGTGAGTGTGCTAGATGAAAAACAACTTAAGTCACAGGGCTTTGGTGGAATCATTGGTGTTGGACAGGGCTCGGCGAATCCGCCACGACTTTTGCACATCTCATATACTCCTAAGACGATTAAGAAACGCTATGCCTTTGTCGGAAAAGGAATCACCTTTGACACCGGCGGTCTTAACCTCAAACCTGGGCTAGGTATGGAGGCTATGAAATCCGATATGAGTGGTGCTGCAGCAGTGTGTGCCGCAACTTTAGCAATCGCTGCATTAAAGCTTCCTGTTGCCATTGAAGCTTGGGCGCCACTTGCTGAAAATATGCCAAGTGATAAGGCAACACGTCCGAGTGACATCATTACGATTTTTGGTGGAAAAACTATTGAAGTGCTCAATCCAGATGCCGAAGGACGTTTAGTCCTAGCTGATGGTTTGGTAAAAGCCCAAAGCAGTAAGAATAAACTCGATGGAATTATCGATGTCGCAACATTAACGGGTGCTCAAGTAATCGCACTTGGTACGCGCACAAGTGCAGTTATGACAAACAGCGAAGAGTTCTCTGCGCAGTTTTTACTTGCAGCAGAAAAATGCGGCGAACAGTTCTGGCCAATGCCCCTTCCGCAAGAGTTGCGTGCATCACTTGATTCTCCAGTTGCCGATATGGCAAACATCGGTGATAAGAGTGGTGGCATGTTAGTTGCTGGGTTATTTCTCAAAGAGTTTGTAGCTCCAGAGTTGCCGTGGCTACACCTTGATATTGCGGGTCCTGCTTTCAATACTGCCGCTGCACATGGGTATACGCCTGTTGGCGGCACTGGGATTGCCCTGAGATCACTCGTCGTTCTGGCCGAAAAGGCCTGATCTGCGCATTGGGTAGTTTTGCACTCAGTACGGCAAGATAGAGCCCTGTCCTAAGGGAGGTTCCACACGTGTCAGAGTTCGATCTTGTCATTTTAGGCGGCGGTAG
>Ga0214919_10000266_pt1 | contig 88008 bp, 155 predicted proteins | sample LL1503_MetaG_FD_177994 | JGI IMG/M metagenome (GOLD analysis project Ga0214919, IMG submission 177994) | Freshwater microbial communities from Lake Lanier, Atlanta, Georgia, United States - LL-1503 | ecosystem: Environmental > Aquatic > Freshwater > Lake | place: USA: Georgia | collected...
ACATGCCCTCCATTCTCAAACTTCACTCCAGGGGGAAGAGAAGTGAGAGCATGCAACCCGACATCCCCTCCATTCTCGAACTCCATTCCCGGGGGAAGAGAAGTGAGAGCTGGCAACGCGACATCCCCTTCATTCTCGAACTCCACACCGGAAGGAAGAGAAGTGAGAGCTCTCAACCAGACATTCCCTCTATTCTTGAACACCACTCCAGAAGGAAGAGAAGTGAGAGCAATCAAATCCCCTTTACGAGTAACAATTATCAGATCCCCTACAATCTCATAGGAGTATTTTTTCTTTTTTAATATCTCTATAAATTCTTCTTGTGTCATCTTTCGAATATTCCTTTATTTATCATCAGATTAAGTAACCTATTACTTTCTATACCTTTTATATTACCACTCCAATTATGGAAATAGTCACCAATTAGAGCATCCAACGAGACACCCCCTCCATTCTCGAACACCACTCCAGAAGGAAGAGAAGTGAGAGCTCTCAACCAGACATCCCTTCCATTCTTAAACTCCACTCCGGAAGGAATAGAAGTGAGAGCATCCAAATAGACACTCCCTCCATTCTTGAACACCACTCCCGGAGGAAGAGAAGTGAGAGCATCCAACGAGACATGTCCTCCATTCTCGAACTTCACACCAGGAGGAAGAGAAGTGAGAGCTTCCAACCTGACATCCCCTTCATTCTCGAACACCACTCCAGAAGGAAGAGAAGTGAGAGCTTCCAACCTGACACCACCTTCATCAGTCACCACTATCAGATCTCCTTCTATTCTGTAGGAGTAACCTTTCTTGTCTAATACCTCTATAAATTTTTCTCTTGTCATTTTTCGAATAGTCCTTTATTTATCATTACGTTCAATAACCTCTTACTATGTACACCCTCGATATTACCACTCCACCTACTAAACAAACCACCAGTTAGAGCATCCAAATTGACATCACCTTTATTCTTAAACTCCACACCAGGAGGAAGAGAAGTGAGAGAACTCAAATAGACATACCCTCCATTCTTAAACACCACCCCAGGAGGAATAGAAGTGAGAGCATTCAACTTGACATCCCCTTCATTCTTGAACACCACTCCGGGAGGAAGCGAAGTGAGAGCATACAAATAGACACTCCCTCCATTCTCAAACTTCACACCAGGAGGAAGAGAAGTGAGAAAATCCAAATTGACAGAACTTTTATTTCTAAACTCCACACCAGGAGGAAGAGAAGTGAGAGCATCTAAATCGACACCCCCATTTTTATCTCCTCCAGTCACCACTAACTTATCTCCCTCAATCTCGTAAGAGTATTTTTTCTTTTTTAATTGCTTAATAAATTCTTCTCTTGTCATCATCCTATATATCTGATAATACCCTGTCTAAATCACTCCTAGAAAATCCAGAAGGTAGTGACATAATCTTATCCTTAATCTCCTCTGTTATTCTAGATCTCATGCTATGTCTTTGATAGTGCTCGCTATTTTCGTAATAAGAAGCCCACTCGAGATTATCAATATGATTATTTTTCTTATCTAGATCCTTATGATTAACTACTAGATCACTACACCCTTCTATAGGATTAAAAGTTAACATAACCAACCTATGAACAAAACTCTTAGAATCCCTTAGATGCACCTTATAGTACCCAGTATAATGCTCCTCCAACTTAATTAAATTACCACGGGGTCCTAAAACATTACCCTTTAAAGAGACTGAATAACCAGGAACATCAGGAATTTCCTTATATAGATCACCACCAAATATTATGATTCTATCATCCGAGGAAATAGCTAAATCTGGAAACTTTCTTAGCATGTTATCAACACATTCTTTAATTAAATCCATAGTCTTTTTAGCTTATTTATCCCGCCGGGCCACGATTTCCCCGGGATCCCCGATTTTACTACCTAATTCCGCCTCGATTTCATTGCTTGCCTCGATTTTTATTAACCTTGCCCCGATAACCTTACCTAAATATAAACTACACGCGGTTATAGAAATATCCACTTTCCCCGTCCAAAAATCACACTAAAAAGAGTAGAAATATCCACCAATAAAATGGGGCCAAAACAGGGAAAGAAAAGGGCCAAAACGCCCTCCCAACCTAACGAGATAACTTCCACTAAAAATGACATCACTCACATATAGTTCAGATCAACTCATATAGAAGAGCACACACCTACCTATATAGTACACGCATAGAATAGAACAATCACCACTATTGAAGCAACCCTTACAAAACATATCGTTATAAATGATCACACTCATACTAGCCAATAGAATCATCCCGATACTATATGAGAAGCATAGAGATGTACTTAAGAAGAGATCACCTACTATATAGGAGAGACGTATACTAGACACCCATATTCTCGTGGGGCCGAAGTGCCCCTTCCTAGCTCCTAAACCATACCCCAATTCTTAGAGGATTATAAAGGGAATAAACAGAGTCTTTAAATGCCCTTTAAGAAGACCTTTAAGAAGACCTAGGGGTACCCAGAGAAGACCCGTAGAATATACTACAAAGTGAGCGAGGTTAAACCCTCTTTCTACGTGTGTCCCCGGAGGGCCCTCCCTGGGACCCCTTGCGAGTTCATACGGGCGATTGACTAAGAAATCAGGGAAGAAAGGAAATAAAAATACTTTCTCTGCTGCTGAGGAGTCTCCCCTGGAAATATATTTAGGAAATGCTAGGCTGCTCGGAGGTTCCTCTGGAGAATTCGGGGGTATTCCCGCGGGGAATTTCTTGGAAGCTCTTGGAATTCCCAGCGTCCCAGAGAAGAATCCCAGCGGGGGAGACTCCGAGCTGCTCGGAGGTCCGTAAAAAATACTTGAAAACATTTTTTTATTACGGGGGATATTTCTACATTTGCATAGTAATTAAAAGAAACAATATTATTAAATCTAAACTATGGACACGCCAGAAGATCAAGCTAATCCCGTCGGAAAGAACCTCCCAGATAATCCGACCGATGAAAACAGTAATCAAGTAAACGATGCACGTAAACACGGCAAAGCTTTAGCTAAAGCAGCACGTGATGAAGCACGCCGTCTAGGGAAAAGAGTAACAATGAGTATGTTTGTGATTGAAACCCTTTAAATTCGTAACCCAATAAATTAAATAAAAATGCCAAGAACAATTAGTGCAAAAGTTAGAGTGACAGCAGTTAAGGACTATGTCACATCAGGAGATCGTTTAAGCGTTGTAGCAGAGAGACATGGTATGTCTACTGAGACACTCCGACGTTTCGTAGGAGACAAGGTACGTCGTAAAGGTGTATCATCAAAGCGAGTTATGAAACCAGCAGGAGCTTTGCAATTGCCATTTAAGAAAGAGCGTAAGGAACGTGTAGGTAATACGCCTAGTCCTAATGCAAATCGTAGATGGACGAAAGAAGAAGACGGATTACTAAGAGATGCAGTTTATAGTAAATTTACTGTGAGTGAAACTGTTGATCTATTAGGACGTTCAGATTCTGCTATCTATTGTCGTAAGAGTCAGTTGGTAAGTGAAGGATTCATTGATGAAACCAGATTCACATTGCCTACTGGTATTAAACGTACTCGTCATGCAGTTGCTCCTGTGTCTGAATCACCTATCGTAGCTATCATTGATGAAGTGATCGAAGAAGTGAAACAATTAATTGATCAAGAATCTGTTGCTCCTGTTAAAGGAGAAGTTAACTTACGTGAGCTTGCTGGATTAGTAAAAGAATTTGGTGTTAGTATCACCATGAACGTCACTGCAGAGGGCACGGAAGTTAAAATGTACAATTAATTCCTCTAATCCGATAGGGGTTTTGATTAGACAGAGAGGGTCATCCTATATTGGGTGGCCCTTTCATTTGTGGGGGCGTCCTCCGTGGGACCCCTTGCGGGTGCGCGTTCGTAGGGGGAGAGTTCGGGGAATCTCTTTGAAGTCTCTTGGAAGTCTCTCTTGTAAATCCCAGCGCACATAAAAAAATCCCAGAAATTTCTGAGATTTTTTGTTGTCTGTTGTAGATGTTTGTTCTGTTATTATTCTTTTTTACCTAATGTGACAGAGTAAATCCAGTCTTGAGGTGATTCTGAATGTCTCATATCTATTTCTAGGTCTGTAATTGCTATAGGTAATCCCTCTAGAGATTGTTTTAAGTCCTCGTGGGAAGCTTGTAGTTGTTCTTTTGTGACAGTTATTGTCTTTGTTATTGTGCCGCCGTCTTCGTCTTCTTCATCATCCAGCTCTAGTTCGAACTCTAGATAGAGCAGGCTCACACTCCCTAGATCGATCCCCCATTTTCTATATGACAGGTCGATGGTCCAAGTCACCTTGCCATCTCGGACTGAAGCGCTTCGGAGATTCCCCGGTTCCTTGTAGAGGCTGAGGTACACGTCCTTACTTGAGATTTCCTGAGTGAATTCTGGAGCTTCATTATTATTGAAGAGTTCGTATAGTTTAATAGTGTTCATATGGTCAAAGGGTTAAGGTGACAATCACGAGGAACCCCCGGTGATCTTTTTTCTTACTCCATATTTATCTTTTATTTCACGGGAACGTTTTTTGTATTATATGATTCTCTATATTTGTCTTGATTATTTAGGTGTTATGGGAATGACATTTAATAGTTAAGGTTAGGTTAATCCGGATTCGAAAGGGTCCGGATTTTTTGTGGTCCCTGAAAACGGAGAGTTAAAACCGATGCATGCAGCCCAAAACGCTAGGGGGTGCACCCGACTTTCTCTGGTCCCCAGAGAAATTTCGGGCTTTTTTGTGGAAAGATTTTTTATATTGAGAAATTTCTATTATCTTTGTCTTATTATTAAACCCAATAAACAATCAACAAAATGGAACAAAGACCTTTCCCAGGAGCACCTGGTAGTTTTGCACTAATCTTTAGCAAGGAGTTTAGCTCCGTTGCAGAGAAATTAATTGAATCTGGAAATGAAAGAAGCCGGATGTTAGGAGAGACTTTAGGGAGTCTATCTGTTATATTACTTACGCCGCGCCCGTACTTTGATTTATTCATGAGTATCGGAGAGTACTACCCTGCATTACAACGATTCTGGAATGATGAGGTTTTTGCTGCTAATGGTGGCAAGAAAGGAAGCGGAGAAATTAAGATGTCTAAGGCGGAGGATGTTAAAGGAGGAATTGATATGGAAGCAATGACTTCTGATTTTGATCCCCAATCATTTAATGTCTTGATGGGAACTTTACAATTCACACAGGACAGAGAACAAATTGAAAAGATCTCTGGCGATGATCAGGAGATGAAAGAACAGATGATAATTATGAATCAGATTATTTGGGCTATCTACATGGGTGTATTCAATGATGAATACTTCTCTCGTAATCATGAGTTATTCACAAGAGTTGGTAATGAAGCAGAAGCTGAAGTTAAAGAGCTTTTGAGTAAGATGAATTAATCACTCTATAGTATATAAAAAAACCCTAGGAGAAATCCTGGGGTTTTTTGTGTGTGAAGAAATCTGATGATGCGGATTAATCGTCGAGGAACCCCCGGCTTACTTCTTCTTCTTTTCTTCTTCCAGAAATTTATATTGCACTATCATCATCCAACCGTTCTTGCCTGCAGATGAGTTGACATGTACAATTTCAATTCTTCTGCCTTCGTCAGTCATTTCTTCTACCCATGAACTAAATAGTTTAGTTAGATGAAGACCTGCATCTTTGGCGCTTTTTTTAGTGGAAAATGCTATTACCATAATGAATCTATATATCCTTATTTTATCAAATGTGATTGAATAAATTTCGAAAACCATTTTTTATCTATAGTAGAATAATCTATATTTGCGATACTAACCAATTAAAGATAAAAAAATGACAACAATTAATTTATTCCCGGGTTATAAAAACAACCCACTAGCCTTTAATAGAGGTGATAAGACCTTTTATGGGTCTGAGAGAGAAATACCTTTTGATACCTCTTATGAGATTAAGAACAATTCAACAGGAGCATCTGAAGTTTTCAATTTTGTAGAGTCAACCGGATCTGAGTGGGATCCTAAAACAAGATGGATCTATAAAAATAAGAGTGATCTATTTTTGGTGATCTCTAATGATCCGGAGATTACTAAGATGAGAAGTGAATCGTATTTAAAATCTAAAATAGGTTAAGCCATGAGAGAAGAATATAAAAAATTTCTAAAAGAAGCCAAGAGACTTAGAATTAAGACTCAAGATGAGCTTTATAATTTGTGTCTTAATGGACATGACACTATCAGTGGTGGTGAGTTTGAGTGTGCAAAACAAATTTTAAAGATCAAGTCATGACAAGAGAAGAAGTTGTAAGCGCAATTCAGATATCCCCATCTGATTATTTAAAACTAGACTCCCCTGAGTTCATGGGACAGACCAGACCCAATGAGGCTGGAGAGTACAAAATGTATTGGAAGAATGAAAACAAAATTTACTACACAATAAATCTAATCTAATATGGCACACGAGAAATTCACGGAAGCAGAATTGGAATCTCAGGTAGATTCAATCATGGACCGATTCAATTTTGAAAAGATACATGCTCACATGGTTGCTACTAATCACCAATGGCTTATTGGTGATGGTATGGCAATCCCGACTATTAGTCAGCTCCGTATGGAAGCTAGGGTGTTATTGACCAAGGCAATTTATTCTAATGATCATTGTACTAATATGGGTACAGGTGGTTTTGTTGCATATAAGCTTCCTTGGGGTATGCAATTAACCTTTCAATTGGCTTGGTCGTGAGTGATTGCTATAAGTGCCTAATGAGAGGAAGTGTACCTGGGAGTGCACACTCTTGTTGTAAGGCTTTGAGACATAAGGCTAAACACCCTAGTGAGCCAGATGTTATTAAGCTTGAGACCCATTTGTCCATAGGTCTAGTTGAGTTAAAGGGCTCTGATGATGAACCTTTGATCCGCATTAACCCACACGGAAGGAAGAATGGATGGGCTAACTGGCCATTAGACTTTGATCCTATCTGGGTTAGTGAGTGTCAGTTTTATTTGCCAAAGGATCCAACATTTGAAAAGATTTAACTTAAAAGAAATAATATGAAAAATTTTGTTGTTGACAATTTAGTTTATCGTGTATACGCTGAGGCTATGACTTTTAGTCAGGCTAAGGATTTATGTGTTAATGGATGGGACTTTCCAACAGTCTCCCAGTTGCAGGATATGGGTGATGAGTATTATATTCCTGGGAATAAGAGTTACCTACACGGCAGTCACAATTCTCCTAAGCGTTATTGGTTAGACGGAATACCTAAGAATGCTTTTGGAAAGAGGAGTGCTTTAGGTGACACTGAGTATGATAGAAGTGATGCTGTTTCTGGGCTTTATGATTTTGACCTTTCATGTTGCTTCCATATGCTGCACCATAGTAATAAGAGTTATTTGATTTTGGTAAAGAAAATTTAGGAAACATTTTTTTATCTGAATAGAAAAATCTACATTAGCGTCATAACCAATTAAAAAAAATAGACATGCCAAATCACGTAACAAATTTACTTACCATTTCAGGTTCAGAAGAATTAGTAGCTAAGATTAGATCTGAGATCTCTTCCACCCATGATGATGGAAGTCCAAGACCAATCGACTTCAATAAGATTGCTAATCTTCCTAAGGAGCTAAAGAACACAACCTCTCCTTCACGTATTATCTCTCAAGAAGAGTATGATACTCAAGAAGCTCGTATTGCTGCTGGTGATTTAACTGATGCTGAAAAGAGCTTTGGAATAAGCCGTGGGATCACTAAAGAGATGAGCAAGGAGTTTATCGAGAAATATGGAACTGACAACTGGTACAATTGGCAAGTAAATGCTTGGGGTACTAAATGGAATGCTTACGAGCAGGATGACAAAGAGAATGGTGTTATCAAATTCCAAACTGCTTGGTCAACACCAGTGAACATAATTCGTTTACTGAGCTTAAAATATCCGGAGGCAGAGTTTAACGTTCGCTTTGCAGATGAAGACTTCGGTCACAACGTTGGTGAATACACCTTTAAGAATGGTGAAGAGGTATATGAAGATGTACCAGAGGGTGGTTCAATAGAAGCTTACATGATGGCAGCTGATGTACAGAATGATTGGGATTATATCGTAGCTCGTATCGAAGAGATCGATGAAGAGGAGTTTAAAGAGAAATGGGCTAAGATGTATGTACGAGTTGCTTATGAAAGAGCGTTATTCGGGGATTATCAAAAGTTCGTTTGGGATTACTTACAGGCCATTGCAGTTGAAGAAGAGAATTACGAGTTAGCTCAAAAGATAAAAGAGTACTTGGAACAAAGAATTAATGCTTAATTGGTTATAGTTTTAATTGTTAAGAAAGGAGACTTCGGTCTCCTTTTTTTGTGTGCTAAGGTTTTGCTGTGAAGGCATGCTGCATAGCAACTGAGGAACCCCCGAAGCATGCGCATCCGCCGCACGGTTTTCTCACATTAAAAAAATTCAGAAAACATTTTTTTATATAGGTAGTATTTTCTACATTAGCGTCATAACCAATAAATATAACTATATGACACTTTACGAAGCTAAAGAATTTGTAAGATCTTGCTCTAAGGAAGAGCTAAGCGAATTGATTACGGTAATCAGTAACATAAGAAAAAGGGATAGAGCAGAGGCTAAAGCCCAATTCAATGTTGGTGATATGGTTACATCCGACGACCCACGTTGGTATTATGGACCAGGTAAGATTGTTAAGATTAATCGTAAGAACATCATTGTTAACTGTGGTGGTTCTATGGTTAACGCTTCAGTTGGTCTTTTGAAGCACTACGTAAAATCTTAAATATTTTCAGGAAACATTTTTTTCTTTAAATAGAATTTTCTAAATTAGCGTTAACAATTAAAACCCCACACAATATGAGCAGTACACGTAAACCAATGAGCGAGGAGGCTAAAGCTAAGATAGCTGAAAGCGTTCGCAAATCTTTTGAGGCTAAGCGCCTAGCATCGGGAGTGCAAATGTCACAACCGGAAGTACTAACCGTTATACCTGAGTGTATCAAGATGGAGGGATTAACTTTTGATCCTAAGCTTTTCGAGCCCATCAAAACAGGTAAGGCTATTGACACGGTGTTATCCACCGATGGTGGCTTTCCAAGAGCAACGAATTTTATGATGGTCGGTGACCCTGGTGTTGGTAAGAGCACAGTGGCTATGGATATCCTATCCGACCTACAAATTTCGGGAGCTTCAGTCCTTTTTATCTCTGCTGAGATGGACCGCATTGACCTTTATGGTTATGTGAAGCGTTACCCGAAGTTTGGTACAATCGACATTCTTTTCCTAGGTGAATACCTAGATCAGAATCCAAAGCTTGTAGTAGAGCACATGTTAAACCGTGGCTATGACATTGTCCTGATTGACTCATTTGTTGAGGTGCAGGATACAGTTAAAGAGGCTAACGGTATGACTACTGGAGCTACAGAGAAATGGTTAATTGACCAAATGCGTAACAACAACGCTGGTAAAAATATTAAGGGCTTATACACTAGCTTCCTTTGTATCCAGCAGGTTAACAAGGGTGGAAGCTTCGTTGGGTCTAACAAACTTAAGCACAACACCACTGGTATGATGGAGGTACGCTTCAACGAAGATGGTACACGTTATGTGGTATTTACAAAGAACCGTAGAGGTGAGGTTAATAAACGTATGTTCTTTGACCTTTCAGCAACTGGGGATGTTAAGTACGACAGTGTTCGTTACGACTTGGATGAAGCAGCTCGCCAGATCTTGGAAGGGGAGAAGGATGAACTTAGAAAAGAGTCTTCCGGATTTGACAACGCCTTTGGCTTAGTCGAAGACAAATTTGAAGAAGATATAGAATCATAAAAATGTGGGTAACTCCGGTGAAGCAACTACGTCTGCTCTGTAGGTGTGGATCCGGAGTTTTTTCTCAAGAAAAGTTTTTTTATTCAGAGCAGAATGATTACATTTGTCTAACCAATAAAACAAAAATAAAATGGCAGCAGTTCAAACACTTTCCCAGCAGGTTTACGATGCTCGAATGGCCAAAGCTATTGAGATCCAACCAATCAGAAAAACTATTCCTCTTGGTGACATCAAGATCATCAACACAGGATTAATCCACATTAAAGAAAAGCCAGTTGCAATGGACCGTAAGGCATTTTCGCAGCTAGCAAAAATTCTTGGTGTGCCTATCCAATTCCAAGGACGTGTGGATAAGTTCTTCGGTGAACAAGTTACAGGACAGATCGTTAACAAAATGAAATCTGCTCTGATCCAACAAGGCATGAGCGCTATCACTGTGGTTGCTAACCCACGTGACAAACAAATCGTAGGCTTTTTAAAAAGTGAAAGCCAGTACATCTCCAACTCAACCTTCTTTGGTATTGCAGGAGATATCATTAGTGATCACAATCTTTTAGTTCGTGACTTCTCCAATGATGATTCAGGTAACATTACTATCAACTGCTTTAACCCAGCAGCTGGTTTTCAAATCGGGGATCACAAGGACGAATTCTTCCAAGGAGGTATCACATTGTCAAACTCTCTTGACAAAGGCATTATCATATCACCATACCTAAACCGATTGGTTTGTTTGAATGGACTGATTGGTGATGAGTTTGGAGAGTCTTACAAGCTTAAAGGTCTTCGTACCGGGCAAATGGAAGAACTTCGTAATCACCTTGTTTCTTTGGAGAAGCGCCATTACAAACCTTTCGCTTTTGAAGAGAGAGTAAACACAGCAATGAAAACAAATTGCAGCTACGCTGAACTAGAAGCAGCAGCATCATTGATTATGGGTTGCTCAGGTGCTAAAGCAGAAGAGATCCACAAATGGAATCCTATCCAGGACACAAATGTTAAGTTCATGAACTTCGGTATTATACCTGGTCTTATGAACGAAGACAAAAAGAAAAATGCCAAAACCGGTACCTCAGTTTGGGACATGGTAAATGGTATCACTCACTTCGCTACTCATGATAACGTATTTAGAGTGAGTGAAGATGACCGCCGCAGAATGCAAAAAGAAGCAGGAGCAATTATGGCTGGTACCTATGATATGGAGAACGTGGTTATCTCTCCTTTCAACTAAGATAAGTTAATTATTCCTTAAAAAAAGCCTGACTTCGGTCGGGCTTTTTTGTGGTGTTTGGATAAATAAAAAATGATTAAAGAAATCCACATAAACACACCAGAAGGTCGGGGGATCCTCGGCTACGAAGGAGAACCTCACATGATAATTACGGAGCTTGGTTTTGTCATGTTAAGAGTATGGTCCGTTGATAGAGAATGTTTTACAAACTACAGATTAACGGAATTATCGGAAATATTACCAGAAGGTTTCGGTATAATAGATAATACTAAATAACAATATGCAAAAATTAAATCCACAGAAGACATTACCTATTAATGAGATAATCGATAGACTATACCACAGACAGGAGCCAGAAGTAATAGTTGAGGATTTAATTAAAAGGAATAGGATACAAGAAGCTGATTATAATGAATCACTTCTTATGGTAAATAATCTTAAGCTAAAAATTGAATCATTACGCATTAACCCATGAGGGGGCGCCCGGGGGACGGCGTGCGTATACGTGCGTACGTGCGAAGAATATATAGACTATGGAACAAACTTATTACGGATTAGCTGATTGCCATGGGTTATCAAGCTTTATTTTAGACCCAATGCATGGGATGTCATCAAGAATGATGGGTACAATCATGGGTGAAACCGGTGGTTCAGACAAAGAGAAGGAAAAAAAGAGTATGATTAACGGTATGTACATGTCAGCTTATGCTAATGCTCAAAGAAGAACAGTAGTTTATGAAGCGAAGGTCTCACCGGATATGGCAGCAATGATAGAAGAGTTATTAGATGAAGGTGAAAATCTTGAAGCATTAGTACTTCTTAAAAGCGGTGCTAGTCAGATAGCTATTGTACAAGGTCTACCTAACGCGAAGAAGTTCTGGGAACAGATACCAAATCCGGATCTAGATCCTTTTCATTAACCCAAAATAGTTAGTAGGATATAACAGGGATTTAGTAGGATTCTATCCGAGGAACCCCCGCAGGACATGTCAGAAACATGTCTAAATATTTTCTATAAAACATTTTTTATTTTAGAAAAAACTACCTACATTTGGAATATGAAAAAGAGCGGTAATATATTATTCAACATGTACAAGGCATCTCAAAGAGAAGAAGCTAAATCAGCTGGATTCTATGATGGCCGTTTTAAACCACGTGTAGTCGAATCAAAAAAGCATAAACAACCAAAACATAAAACCCGCATAATCGAAGAATGAAATTGATAATTGAACATACAGCTTTTGAAAATAAACTTGCATTAGGCGAGATTGAATTTGAATACACTAAGAAAGACGGATCAATCCGAAACGCAAAGGGTACAACAAGGCTAGATCTAATTCCTGAAGGGTTACAACCTAGAGGTGGTGTTAAAGCCACAAGGGGAACACCTTATTTTGATTTAGAGTTAAATGAGTGGAGATCAATCTCTACTGATTCAGACATTACAACAACTAATCAAATCCTATCAGAGTTACCTGGTATACCTAGTTTAACTGATGAAGAGGTTCAATACATGCTTTGGTTCGAAGGCGATTTAAAAGACACGTGGCTAAGAAGCTTAATTTCTCTTATTCATGATGCAACACCACAAGATGCTTCAGAGTTGATTAATGGTAAATTTAAAAATTTAATTCGTGTAACTAAAAAATGTACTGATGATCCGATATATTTTTCGGAGTTAAAAGAAAAATGGTACAAAATAATAAGAGAATAAAGAAACATTCTTTTAGTAAACACGTAAAATTATTATGAGACAGATAAGAAGGAAGATTTATAAATTCTGGATAAAAGCAAAGGAAAGATTAGAAAGGTACGATTTTACACCATCATTTCCTGTAACTGATACACAGGAATTAGGAACAAAGGTTTTTGAAAAAGCTATCGTTAGAGGTGATGTTGAATTGTTGTTAGCTCCACTATCGAATACTTACTATGTTAAGTCTGATGACATCTTCATTATACTAGATGGTTTGAATCTTAAGATTATCAATGGCCGTTATGAATATCATATAACTTTAAGTGAAAAAATACACAATAAACTTTCTACTAAGTTTAAAAGAGTTTTAGAAAACAGGAGAAAAAAAATGGAGGAGCAAATGTTATCGAAGACTAACAGAAGCTTACAAACTATATTAGAAGACCTTTCTCGGATGAATCCAAAAGTCTGAGACTGTTTCCGCGTAATTAATTTTGCGCTTTGTTTATTGGTTATAAGAAAACCCAAGAGAAATCTTGGGTTTTTCTTTGTGTTCGGTTTCGGATGATGCTGCGGATACCGAAATGAGGAACCCCCGGCTCTCGATCAGACGGTCTGATTTCGAGTTTTAAAAATATTTCGGAAAACATTTTTTTATCTAAGTAGAATATTCTATATTTGCTCCATAACCAATTAAAATAATTTTCAAATGGAAACATTAAAATTCAAAGCAATCATTACAGGACCAGAGGCTTATCTTCCAGAGGGAGTTAAAATCGAGGATTTTGAAATCACAGAAGAAGATGTACTTGAGGTAATCGAAGAAGGGGAATCAAGTGAAGATGCTATTGCGTATATCAAAGAAGAGTATTGCGCAGAGTGGGAACAGCATTGGTGTAAAGTTAGTTTGGTTCCTTTAGAGCAGTACAATAAGATGCTTAAAAAAAATGCGGGAAACATTTTTTTATCTAAGTAGAATATTCTATATTTGCTCTATAACCAATTAAATCCCACATATCATGTCACAAGAAATTGAATCAACATTGAAAAGGATGAAGCGTGAAAAGAAGTATACTGCTTTATCTCTGATGCCACCAATTGGCGCTACAACAATCCAGTCCGAAGGAAATCGTATGTTCATCAACGAGGGAAGAGGTGGTAAGTTTGAAGATGTATCAGAAGCATTCTACGATGAAATGGTTAAAAAATATGATTCCCGTTCTTAAAAAAGTCCAGGAAACATTTTTTATCTAAGTAGAATTATCTATCTTTGCGCTCTAACCAATTAAACCCCTATTAACATGGAAAAAATTAATATATCAACGGAAGAGAGTAAAATCAACGGTGACCCAAAAGGCGAAAAACTATTTGCAGTGGTTTGGGTAGATGTTGAAGATTCTGAAGACACCCGAACAGAACTTTGGCGAGCTAACAATGAAGATGAACTTCAGGAACTTATAGGTGAAGTATTTTCAGATGGTGATCCTGATTACGAGCCGGGTGTTCATGGACCGGATATTGAAGAGGAGTTTGGGATTACAATCCTTGTAACCGAAATAGGAAATATTTTCTAAAAACATTTTTTTATTCAAATAGAATTTTCTACATTAGCGTTATTAACCAATTAAAACAAATAAAAACATGGCAACACGTTCAAGAATCGCAATCGAAAATGCAGATGGTTCAGTACAATCAGTTTACTGCCACTGGGATGGTTATCCATCAAACAACGGTCAAATCCTTCATGACCACTATCAAGACCGTGCTAAGGTTGAGCAATTGATTTCGTTAGGATCAATTAGTTCGTTGGCAAAAGAAGTGGATGCACCGGAAGGGCACACATTTGAAAACCCTGCTAGCGGGGTAACAGTAGCTTATCATCGTGACCGTGGTGAAGACCTACAAATCAAACAAAACATTTCGTCCCAAGCATTTTTCATGCAGGACATTGAAGAGTATGGTTACTTATTCACCAAAGAAAATGTATGGGTGATTAAGGATGGTTACTCTGCAAAGAATCAAGAACCTCAAGAATTGTCAGCAATTTTAGACAAATCAGAATTGCTGATTTCAGGACACTAATTGGTTAGTTGGTTATAATTCAAAATTGGCTCGGGTAATTCCGGGCCTTTTTTGTGGGCAAAGGAATTCTGGATGTGCAGGAGGAGATGCTGCTGAGGAACCTCCGGCGGACAGATGTGAATCAATTCGACGGGCACATGAAATACACCTATAGGCTATAGATTTATTTCGGGAAACATTTTTTTATCTAAGTAGAATATTCTACATTTGCTTCATAACCAATTAAAACAAAAAGCAATGATTAAAGAAAAAAACAAAAAGACAGGTCCAATTGAAATTGATTTGACAGGTCCAGATGGAAATGTATTTGTACTGCTTGGATATGCCAAGACATTTTCTAAACAACTCGGAATTGACGCTAAGGAAATTCATATGAAAATGATGTCTGGTGATTATGAAAATGCTGTTAGTGTGTTCGATTATTATTTTGGTGACTTCGTAATTTTATATCGTTAGCCATGGTAGTGGCATCATATTTTATTTTTAAAAAGTTTTCAAAAACATTTTTTTATCTAAGTGGAATATTCTATCTTTACGTCACTAACCAATTAAAACAATAATAACATGAAAATCGTATTAACAAAAGAAGAATCAGAAACTCACTTTCACAACGCATTGTGTAACGGTAGTAACATTTCCTATTATGGATTATCTCTAGATTATACAGAGAATGATTACAAAGCGGCAAAGAAGAGTTTGACAGACAAACAAAAGAAAGGAATCTTTACAGAAACAATTTGTCGTGAAGATGTTTGGATGGAAATCCTAAGAATCGGTGGTAAGCTAACTCTTATTGATGAAGAGAACGGAATTGGTAATAAATCAATTACCTTAAAGCATGTTCATTCACGTGTGGCTATGACACCGTTACGTCATTTAATGGATGCGATTAATGAACGTGATGATGCAGATACTGCAGATTGTATTATCCAAACAGTATTCTATAAAGAGGTAATCTTTGGGTAATAAGATTTAATCTTGAAAATTAAAAGAGGCTTCGGCCTCTTTTTTTGTGACCTGTTAAAACCTATTGCTGACCTGTTTTCCCGCGGGGAACCCCCGAGCAGTATCCGGACGGCCTCAAAAATATTTTCAAAAAACATTTTTTTATCTAAGTAGAATAATCTACATTTGCTCTATAACCAATTAAAACAAATCAAAATGCAAAAGATTAAAAAAAAGTACGCAATGGAAACCCTAAAGAATTGGGCAGACCAAAATTTTGTAATGATTGAAAATCGCACATGGATGGACAATTCAGTTTTACCTGATGGTAAAAATACAGTGGGAACGTTAGTTAATGCTATTATTGGCAAACACGAGTTTTATTTTGATGATAATGAATTTGTTCAGGGTGACAAAACAATATTTGTTGTTCGCCCAGGGAAGAGTACAACTAAGGATCTCTTTAACAAATTAGTTGAATTAAACATTATTAACCAATAAAAAAATAGTCATGACAGAAGCACAAAGAAAAAAACTAAGTAAGATCATCGATCTGAACTGGGATCTTAAAAGCGAGACCAATCCTGTAAAGGCATTTGAAATGGCATCAGAGCTTAGCCAGATGAAGAATGAGCTACGAGATGATATGGGTCACGAAGCTTATGACACCTTCATGGACAATGGACGTAAAATGTTTGCACCTAAAACTTCAGAGCAATGAGATTATATCACGCAACATCAATAGAGAACGTAGCTTCTATTAAGGAGCAGGGTTTAAAGGCTTTCTGGGAAGGCGTATATCTTACCGATTCAATCGATTCAGCATTACGCTGGATGGGATTTCGATTAAGAGCAATGGGTAAATCTGAGATTGCAGTTATCGAAGTAGAGGTTGACGAGAGTAAATTGGAAGAAGGAACAGATCATTCTCCGTTTATGGTACAGTTCTTTGGTGTAGGTAAGAGCTTGCTTTCTCCAAGATCTATTCCTAAATCCAGAGTTAAACGAGTACATTACTACAAAATCGGTGGTAATGAACAATAAATTGTTTAAAACATTTTTTTAGTACGGTAGATTTATCTACCTTTACATTAACATTAAAAATAGATCATCATGAGTAAGTCAAGTTCAAAACCAAAACCAAAACCTTCGGGTTATTATTACGGATTAGCAAGTGGAACAAAACCAATCAATCGCCCGAAGTAAATCATCGGATGTAACTATTCCTCTTTTAAAGAATAGAAGAGGTATAGACAAACCCAGAATAATTATGTCAATCACAGGAAATCAATTAAGCACTCTTCACATCTCGGACGTATATAAAATCGTTCTTGATAAATTTGGGCTTAAGTTCCGTGGGAGCTATAAAGTTCGTGATGTAATAAAAGGTATTACTGATGCTGGGTTTGAGATCTCGACATTAAGAAGCATAAAATTTCCTAATGGTGTTGACATCTTAAATACTGAGGTTGAGAATCACCAAAGATTCTTTGGTTCTGTTCTATTTGAATCTGACGAAGAAAGGGATAACTTTAAACAGATCCTTGAATTTCTTGATTTAGAGTATGTGATAGATGAACTCGAGATACCTAGTCCAAATACTTCTGGGATTACTACAATCATTATTAGAGGTATCCCCGTTACAAAAGATATAACATCTATTAGTCAGATCCATAGGACAGAGATAGTTAGGGTGAACGTACCTTATTAACAATTAGATGTTAAAAAAGTTGATAAAATTTTTTTAGAATAGAAAAATATCATAAATTTGCAAAGTAAAACAAAATAACTATGAACTGGGAACACTGCAAAAACTTCGGAGTAGCACAAGTAAACCCGTCTTCAAATACGGTTAAGCTTTACTATGATAGATTCAACTGCGTTAATATACAAAGTCCGAATCTTTATATGAATGTCGAATCTGCTGTATGGCAAGGAGATAGTTTAATTGTAAAAGGAAAAGATCAGTATGGTGACCAACAAGTTTATATTTACACCGGAATTTATAATTACCAACGAATCTTTTGATTCTAATTAAAGTATAACAACAAAGAAAAAAGTAAAACAGATGAACCGCAAATTAACAGTTACTCTAGAAAAACAATTGAAAATGTTTTCGAGTTTGAAATTCACAGAGAAAGGAATCACTAGCTTGAAATCAGGTGCTACCGTTACTCTTGAAGAAACAGGAAAGATTCACACCGATAACGAAGGAAAAGAACACAAAGTACTTCGTCTTCGAAAAGATACAAGAAACTATTATACGTTTGATACTTTAATAGACGAATAAAGTTTTCTTAAATTCCGCCAGGATAAAGCAATGCTGCCAAATAATTCCTGATACCTGGCGTTATTCCTGCCAGAAACGTCTGTTCTGAAAAGAGCAGACGTTTTTCATGTGTAGTGGTTTTTTTATCGGCTGCTGTGATAATCTCACGAGGAACCCCCGGCGCAGGATCGGACGGTCAAAAAAATATTTTTCGGAAAAGATTTTTTTATGTAAATGGTATTTTCTACATTTGCTCTATAACCAATTAGAATAATTAAAATGAAAACACCAACTTACATGATTATTGAAACTGATCCAGACGGAGACAGCTACGAGATTCATAAAGAATTAAAAGAAGCTAAAGATTCTTTTGAAGAGAAGAAAGCTAGCGGATCTCTTTGGAGTGAAGGAACACTTTACTTGATTGAGGTCAAAGATAAAAGCTTCGGTTTCGGTACACAAGGAATGTACGGTGCAGAGGTAATTGAAGAGTACGAGTTTGAACAATAAAATCTAAACGATATGAGCCATCAACACGCATCACATTTAAAAGGTAAGTTCTGGCAAGACCGTGAAATTGTTCATGCTGTAGACTTTCCTGCTAACGGAACCTTTCAAGCATTTTACGAAGCTGAAAGACATTTGAAAGACTTAGGTTACGCAGTTGGTTCGATGTGCAGACAAGAGCCAATAGGCTTTGCATATGATGCTAATTATGTTGCTAAGTGGTATAACCTTAGTAAAGAAGATAAAACTTATTTAGATGGTGTTATGTTACCACAGGACGAGTTCAGAGAAGGAGGAGCAATTATTTTATTTTTTAACCCGCCAAAATATTAATCATGTTAACAAACGAAGAATACGAATTCTGTATGCACAAGAAAGGAATGTCTGGATCATTTATGGAATCATTAATACAGACAATGTATAAAGCAGACACAGACAACCTAAACTTATTAGGTAAAGGATATCCAGGATTAGCTCAGGTAGTTAAACGCTATCAGTCTGAACGGGGTTATTGGAAAGATGTAGTGGCTAGATGGAACAAAGAGAATCCTCATAGTCCTTTAGTAGCATAGTGTTGGTGTTTTAATTGGTTATAGACCTAACACGTCGAAGGCTGGTACGAAAGTACTAGCCTTTTTTTATGTGCCGTCCCCCCGGGGAGGACGCGCATATACGTGCGTACGTACGTGCGAAGGGGTATTTCCTCTACTATAAGCTGCTACTAAATCCGGAGTAGTAGTGTGGGACGGGGAACCTCCTGGTATAATCCGCAGCACATGATGTAATTTTTCTTACATTTACACTATAAAATCAAAGACAAAACTTATGAATTGCATACAATGCGCCAAAGAACACGATAGAAAAGGTATGTATTGCTCTAAAAACTGTACGGATAAGGCGTATAGACATCGTAAAGCAATTAAAGAAGGTAAGATAATTAAACCTAAGCACATTAAATCTAGTGTTATTATACCTAAAGAAAGCGGTCCTAAACTTAAATGGTGTAATTTCTGTGGTAGTTCAATAGAGAATTCAAGCATGTTACGATTCTGTAATGAAGATCATCAAGTTGACTACTATGAGACAGTAAGTATCGGGGGTACCCTCAAGTTAAGACTCGATGCACGAACTTTAATCGAGACTAAGAAGTATGATAGAGTCCAGGAATTGATTGAAGCTATGAGAGCTAGAAACGGTTCTCTAAACTTCTTCTAAATCCGATGGGTTAGGAACCCCCGCAGGAATCTCCCGCAGCTGCAACATTTCCGAGTTAAAATAATTCCAATTATTTTTCAGAAATATTTTTTTATCCAAGTAGAAATGTCTACATTTGCTTTATAACCAATTAAAACAATTAGACATGCAATTCAAAAACAAATCAGAAGTTCTTAACAAAATCGTAGAACTAGCAGCAATCCTTCATGTGAATGGAGAATTAACAGAAGATGGTCAAAGTCAATTTATCTCTAATATGATAATGACGATTCTGACAGCATCACAAGATGCCAATCATGCCAGATTACTTCACAAAAATGTAATGAATTTTATTGATGAAGTTTATGTTATGGATGGCAAAAAATCCGTAACAGAATTCATGAAAGAAAAACAAATCTGTATGAATTAAGATTGAGATTCACATTTCAGAACCCGAGAGAGATCTCGGGTTTTTTTGTGGGAAAAAGTTTGGATGCTGTGGTAAAGTTCCGGGGGTTCCCGATATATAGATCATCTCACACGGCTTAGGACCGTGATGTTACGGAAGTATCATCGAGGCTCAGGGTATCTCGCCACCACTCTGAGCCTCATTTGTGGAACCCCCTCCCGCTCTTGATTCTTCCCGTAGGACCTCAAAAAATATTTTTATTTTTTCCCAGAAACATTTTTTTTATTAAATGGAAATATCTATATTTGCACTATAACCAATTAATAAAAATCAATTATGGCAAGTTTAACAAAAATCACACACGACGAACTCAAAAACAGACTTCGTTCAGGTTCAGCAAAATTTTATTTCCGCAAGGTTGGAGGTGAACTTCGAATCGCTTTAGGTACTTTGGACCTAACACGAGTTCCTTCACAAAACCAACCAAAGGGTGGAACCAAACCAGGAAACGCAACTGCTTACTATGACCTTGAGAAAGGGGCTTGGCGAAGCGTTTCTGACACACAAGAAATCTGGGTCGATTAACCCGGTGTTGAAAATTAAATGAGCAAAAAAAGGAACTTCGGTTCCTTTTTTTGTGGGCTAAGAAATTCTGGATGTTGTAGGAATCGGAGACGAGGAACCCCCGGAGCACTGATCGGCTGGTCACAAAACTTTCTTAGAAAATTCCAAGAAAACATTTTTTATATCCACTTGGATTTATTACTTTTATATCATAACCAATTAACAAATCAATTATGGAAAATCAAATTAATGTACAGGAAGAAGCTCAGAACATCTTATCTGATATTCTAGAGGAAAGAGATCGTTCAGAATTAATGTTCATGTCCATGGAGGATGCAATTGCAACCGTTGAATGCTACGGGCATGAAGGAAATCTTCTAAAGGAAATAGCAGAACATCTTATTTCTCTGACCTCACAAGGTTAGGGAAATATTTTTGGAAAACATTTTTTTATCTAAGTGGAAGTTTCTACATTAGCGTTATCAATAACAAACATCCAAGAAACAAAAAAGGAAAAAAGACAAAAAAAGAAAAAAAGAAAATTTTCAGAAAACATTTTTTTATTCCAATAGTTTCTTCTAAGTTTGCAAAGTCTAATCAAAATAAATTTTTAACCAATTAAAAAAAAGTAACATGAAAAATTCAATTATGTCAGAATCAGAAAAAAAAGCAAAAAAAGCAGCTTACGACAAAGCGTATCGTGAGCGCAAAAAAGCAGGATTGGTAGCTCGTCCAATCGAGACCGTTGAAGCACCTGCAAAGGCAAAACCTGCAAAGGCAAAAAAAGAAACGCCAACGGCAGAACAAGTTGAAGGCACATTCACAAAGACCTTTGGCTTCCCAGTTCGCTTGTACTGGAACCAGCGTATCGAAGAGGTAAACTCTTCATGTGCAAAACCAGGAACGGAGCTTACGTTCGAAGAGATGGGAACGAAAGGCAAAGCCACTTTGTACCGAGTACGTCGTGGCAAACGTAACTTCTTCACCACGTCAACTGACTTGGTAGAACAAGAAGGATAATCGGTCACAAACCACTAAAAAGAAAACCCAGGCTTAGGCTTGGGTTTTTTTGTGGGCAAAGGAATTCTTGAATCCCCACGAATCCGGGGACGAGGAACCCCCGCTGGCATCTCCAGCAGCCGGTAAAATTTCTTGGAAAATTCCCAGAAAACATTTTTTATATTGAGGGTGTATTATTATATTTGCTTTATAACCAATTAAAAATAAATAATTATGGAATTAAAAACATTTAGCTTAGACATGGCATTTGATGGTAAATGCTCAGAAACTTCAAACTTCCTAAAATATCTTCAGGAAATATGTGAAGTATTTTCTCTTCAAATTGTAGGAATTATTCCTGTAGGTCCAGGAGGTGCATGGCCAGAGGTAACTTTCAGAGGTACAAAAGAAAACCTTACAAGATTTTCCATTGCATTTCATGATGATGAGGAAATAGGTCAGGACATGATTAATGAATATTTACAAGATGATTCATTAAATGATTTTTCTGTTTTTGCAGATGAAAGATTTACAACCAAAGGAAATAGAGAATTTATTGATGAAGAGGACGGAACATTTAAAGAATGGTAAAGTTATGGAAAAGAAAGAAAAACCAAAGTGTACCCACGAAAATACCTATGTGGCAATTAGACATATATCAGGAGCAAAGCTAGTCAAATGTAGAGATTGCGGATCTATTGTCTAAAACAAATCAAAAAATAAAAAGGAGCTTCGGCTCCTTTTTTTGTGGGCTAAGGAATTCAGGATGTTCATATGTGATCTTCCCGAGGAACCCCCGCAGCAAATCCTACTTCTTCCTACATCTTCCTAATTCTTCCCTACAAAAAATAATTGGAAATATTCCAAGAAACATTTTTTTATCTAGATAGAAATTTCTACTTTTACATTATAACCAATTAAAACAAAAGAACATGAACAAATCAAATTTAACAGAAGCTTTTAAAGAACTCCGTAAAATCGGTTACTTCGCTCGTCAAAACTTCACTTGCTGTCAAACATGTGCATGGGCAGAAGTACCAGATGAAAAAGGTGAACGAGCAGTTTTCTATCACAACCAGGATAACTCACAATTAAGAAGTACTGGAGAATGTCATCTTGCTTGGTCCGGCAATGGAAATGAAATCGTATCTGTTCTTAATAAGCACGGTGTAAAAACCGAATGGGATGGATCAGAAAACAAAAGAATCAGAATTAACATTAACTAATCTGAAACATCAAACATCAAAAGGAGCTTCGGCTCCTTTTTTTGTGGGCAAAGAAATCGTAGCAGCTGCGCAAGCCGCGAGGAGGAACCCCACAGTGAATAACCAGCTGCTAATGCCTAACTAAATAATATTTAAAATATTCTGGGAAAACATTTTTTTATCTAAGTAGAATATTCTATATTTGCTCCATAACCAATTAAAACAAAATAGACATGAGCATTTTAAAATTTTCAGACGGAGAATCTTTTGATACTTCAGGACCTTTAAGAAAAGAAGAACGTTACGATGGATGGTACGTTTTAGGGCAAGGACTATTAATTCCTGTTAAAGACGAACAAGAAGCTGACAAAGTTATTAATCAATTAAAACCAATAAACAAATGAGAGATCAATTTGAATTAGGAACAACAGTTCCCCACGACGAACCTTGCATTCAGCTAGGTGAAAACGATTACTCAAAGTTCAGCAAGATGGAAGCTAGAGCTTTGATAAATCAAATAAACAGAACCATAGGTGAACCACCTTACGGAGCAGGTTTAAAAATCATCTCTTGTGCACATGACTTTGGAACGTACTATGACGTTGCAGTTGTGTATGATGATGAGGACGAAGAAAGCGAAGCTTACATGTTAAAGGCTGAATCAGCAATCCCATCTAATTGGGACGAAGAGGCAATCAAGGAGTTAAAGGATCAAGGCTATCCCCTTGGTGATGACACCGGAAGTATACGATAAGCAACTCATCAGACATTAAAAAAGAGACTTCGGTCTCTTTTTTTGTGTGCATCTGTTAACAGGAAGAAGGGAGTAGATGCTGTGGGGAACCTTCGATATATAGATGTGAATCATGAGATTCTTTATAATCACATTCCTTTTTTTACCGTTATCTTTATTTTCACAGGATAACAGATTTTCCCTTTATCTAGCTAATAAAAATGAAGGGGGATTTATTGTAGACAACTCACTTAACTTAACAGACCAAATCTTCTATCTTCATAAAACAGATAGTACATTAAAGCTATACAGCAATGCTTTAATAATAGAATGCTCAGAAAATATATCAGATGTCTATTTTGATAATGTGCTAATCGGTAAGTATCCAGTTAAGGTTTGGAAGGATCCCCATTACTACATAATACATTTTACACAAACAGATTCATTTTACTTCTTTTATGAAATCTTCTCTTTCATGAACAGGTAAGCAATATGGGGAACCACCTCGGGCAGATGTGAATTCACATCTTTCATTTCTCTATCATTATTATAACGGGGTCTCCCGGGAGGGGACGTGCGTATACGTGCGTACGTGCGAGGGTTTTTTCCAATTATTTCACAAAAACATTTTTTTATCCAAGTAGAAGTTTCTATATTTGCAGCATAACCAATTAAAAAAATAAAATATGACAAAGCCAAAGTTCACACAAGTAGCACCAAACGAAGTCAGAATTGATTACAAAGGTCACAAATTCTTGCTGATGGAAAAATCCAGAGGAGTTTATGGAATGGGTAAAGCAGTACAGCTTTATGTCCTAGATGGATTTGACAAGAAACATTTGAAGGAAGTGGCATGGACCAAATCTGACAACCACAGTACTAAGGACATGAAAGATGCCCTAATCACTCATTTTGCCACCATGGACGAGTGTAAAAAAGCTGCTATTAAGTATATTGATAGTATGCTATAATAACTCGTTAAAACGCTCTATATAAGCCTGGTTCCCTCCAGGCTTTTTTTGTGACCTGTTAAAACCTGCTGTGACCTGCTGGACCCGCACGGGGTGCCTCCTCGGATCCAGAGACGGCTTGGGTATTATCCAGACGTCTCCAGGAAATCTCCAGGAAATCTCCAGATGATACCGGGGAACCCCAGCGGCACCGATCGGACGGTCACATTTCCCGATAAAATAATTTCCAGATATTTCCAAGAAACATTTTTTTATTCAAATAGTTTATTCTACTTTTGCATTAACCAATCAATTAAAAGTAATTACAATGAAAACACTCCGTCCAATCACCCGCAAAAGCATTACCCCGGCTCAATTCCGTAATTTCATTTTCGCTGGTCGCTCAGTGTTCACTTTGGAGAACACAGAGACTGGCAACTACCTGACTTTCAAAGTGAAGCAGGTCAAAAAGGATAAGAAAGTCATCGATGGGCTTTTCGCTATCGAGTGCAAGACCCTTGGTGATAGCGACCACGGGTATAAATTCCTAGGTTTCCTAAACACTACAGAGAATAAATTCCGCCGCCGTTTTTGGGACCACAAATTCATAGGTTACACCACATTCTTTTGGTTGCTTCGCAATCTAGAGGTGTTGGAGAAGTTCACTGATAAGTTGGCGATTTATCACGAAGGTCGCTGCTGTAAGTGCGGTATGCCTTTAACAGTACCTGAGAGTATCGATTCAGGAATCGGACCTGAGTGTAACAAAAGAATGCTTGCAACGTCCGTTCAGAAGATGAAGGACCTTGGCACATGGGACGATTCAAAGAGTTATGACGATAATGTTCGCATCGCTCTTAAAACCGATCCTTCGTTATGGAGTGAACTTCACGTTCCTGATTATATCAAACCTGAAGAGGACTTTGCAGGACACCGCTTATTAGCTCGCCTCTCAATCTTTTGATTGATTGGTACTCCTCAAAAGAGAGGCGATATAAACCCAAGAGAGATCTTGGGTTTTTTTGTGGGAGAAGAAATCAGACCGCTACGGTATCCGGAAATGAGGAACCCCCGTTGTGGCTCCATCAGAACTCCTCCCGATTCTGCACACTCTTCTGCTGGAGAGATTCTATGGGGCTCCTTCGAGACTTATAGCTGCTCTATCAATTTCTGATAGATGCTATGAATTTCTGATAGAGATGATGAAGTGTGAAGAAGAGTGTCTGAGCAACGGGGAACCTCCTCGGACAGATGTGAAGCGAATTCACATTTACAATCTCAGGTTTTATGAAATAAATAGCTAATTCTCTATATAATTAAAAAAACAAAATGGCAAATTTCATGAATATTGAATTACAAGGAGAAGCTAATGATTTACCTTGTAATCCAACAAGGTATAATACTGTTATAAAAACAAAATGGAATGGTTTTAAATTAGCTGATTCAGCTTCATGGGATGATTGGACAATGGGTATTGTATTCCCTGATAATGAAAAGGCTCAATTTTTCATCGATAATTTCAAGCCGAATCAGATGATGGATTATAGAGAAGGTATGCTAAAAGCGAAGTATGTTGTACATATACTTCATTTTAAATACCCTAAACCTAAATCATTATATGCTGATCAAATTCAAATGACATCCGATTTTGAGTCTGATATATAGACTATGAAACACCTAAGATTATTTGAAAGCTTTCAAAACGTGATGTATCCTGACTATTTTGAGTGGATAAAGAAGTTATTACCCGAAGAACAACTCTTTCTTATATTTCATTCTGCGTTGATTAAAGGACAAGCAGGAGATAGATTCTATAAAGGACCTTCCCCCGCAGTAGAGATAGAAGACGAAACAAGAAAAGAAAATGATCCTGATGATGAAGGTGATGGGTCTTTCTCTATAGAAATCTCATGTCCTGTTGGTGATGAATCATTATCTGTATCAGCTGAATGCTCATTTAGCGGAGGCTTCTCTAGATACTATCCTGCTACTTACGAAGATCCTGCAGAAGGAGGAGATTATTCCTTCAGTAATATAGATGTTGAAGATGTATATTTATATGACACCGATAATGGTGACGATTGGGAGATAGGAGATCTTACCTCCGATTGCTTCACGAAGAAGGAGTTAACAGATTTAATAGAAAATTATGCTTCATATAAAATCAATGGTGAAGATGAGAGAGGAAAACATAGTATAGAAACACCATTAGAGTTACCGATAAAGTTGAAAGAGAAGATAGAGCTACTGAGGAACCCCGACACCGTAACTGGTTTAAGAATACTGAACAGATAACCAGAGGCTACAACTCTGATCCAGCATTAGCGGGAACCCCCGCAGGACATATGTGTTTCCTGACCCAACAATAACAATTAAAATAAAATCCTAAGCATTTGCTTGGGATTTTTTTATTGAAAATTTTTTAAATAATTCCCAGAAACATTTTTTTATATAAGTAGATTTTTCTATATTTGCTTTATAACCAATTAAAACAAAAAGAAATGAAAAATCAAATTGCTTTAGGAATCATGAAAGTTTGGGCTGCTTCATTAACATTATTAGCAGTTGGAGGAATAACTTATGCAGTGGTTAACCTTTGTATAGGAAATTACACATCAACAGCTTCGTTTGAATTTTAATTTCATTCAAAAACAAATTATTAAAGAGACCTTCGGGTCTCTTTTTTTGTGTGTGAAGAAAACCAGCAGCTACGGTAGCCGCGAGGTGGCTCCCCACAATGAATAGCATCTGCTAATGCCTGAACTCTACCTGGGGCTTTAAATGAATCAGACAGATTCTTCATTACGGGGAACCCCAGCAGGTCTGGATCAGCATCACGCATTTACCTCGGGTTTACAGTAAACAATACACAGTAAACTTTTTTAAAATAATTCCCAGAAATATTTTTTTTATTCGATAGAATAATCTATATTTGCATCATAACCAATTAAAACAAAAAGACATGAAGTATTTCTTAGGTTTCTTAGCATTTCTTCTTACAGGTTTATTAACTTGTACAGGACACGTTCAAAAAGTTATTCATTTTGCAGGTCCATTAAATGAAATGGCGTTTGCATTATTAAGTTTCACAATGGCAATTCTTTTCTTGATTACCTTATTCATGCCTGATGAGGAAGCAAAAAATGACAAGTTAAGAAAAACTCAAAAGGCAATAGCAAATAATAGATATGAAAAAGATTAGGTGATTCATTATCAGTAAATCAGAAGCCAAGTAACAACTTGGCTTTTTTTGTGGACCAGGATTAAAACCAGAAGACACGAATCCGAAGAGGAGGCACCCCACAGTGGTTAACAGTTGCTTAGCAGTTGTTTGGCATCTATAAGAAAAGCATGTGAAAAAAATATTAGAAAAAACTCCATAAATATTTTTTTTCTAATTTAGTAATTTCTATATTTAGGTTAACCAATTAATAATAAAAAGAAATGCGACAATTTAAAAACATTTTCCTCACACTAAGTAGATCAATAAACGTTGATTTCCAAAGATTAGTTCTTGTGAGAAGAGCAAAAATGATTGAAGAAGGTTTTAATGTGAACAGCGTCAATTGGGACCATTATGCAAAAGTCCTTGAAGCAAAAAATTCTCTCATGAATTCTTAAATCAAAAATTACTCGTAACAAAAAAGGTCTGAAATAATAATCAGACCTTTTTTGTGTGCTTCGGGAAAAAGATGAAAGAGATGTATTAGCATCGGGGGTTCCTCGTTGCTCTTTGTCTCTCTTTCATTTTCTTCTCTTTAACAGGAAATTTCTCTTTTATAACTGAAAACATCTTTTCAACTTCTGCATCACTTATATTATCTAAAGCAATTGCAAAGTAAAATGATTGCCAACCTTCAGTATTTGACCTATTTGTTTTTGATTGTGTCTTCATGATTCGATGAGGAGGTGCCTTATTGGAATGTGTTGATCAGGCTTGTTTCAAAAACCTCTAGATTATTAACTATACGAAATTGTTCTTCTTTTGGTATTGAAGCGAATGCAGAGCTCGCAATTAAATTTTCACATGCAGACATAGCTTCAGCTAAGTAGCCACATTTAAAAGCAAACTGTGTCCATAAATTAACCATTCTCCATTGACTAATACTCACATCAACAGATAATGTGTCAATTGAAGCCTTTGCATTCAGACCAGATCTACACAGAACAAATCCGAGGTGCCACCTCTCGGCAGCATGAAGCAATTGTAGTAGTTCGAACAGCGCCTCTTGTCTCTCCGGACGCGCCTCCCATGCTTTAAGATAAGAGTTGATTACATCTTCTTCCCTATAATTCAGCATCTTCTTCATTCTTGCACACATACAGAGAGAGACATAAACCTCTTCTGGCCAACCCCCGAGCCTGCTTCTCTGTGTGTACCATAGTAAAGCACCAGCAGTATCACCACCATCTCTTAGACTTTGAGCTAAGTAATATGTGTATCTTCTTCGTAGATCTTCAGAAAGCTCCCCATAAACTATCTCTCTCATGAAGACCTTAGCATCATCTAGATACTTTGAGGAGCCTTCTTCAGCACTAGTAGCAGCTTGCATCTTAACATTGGGTAGTAAATCTTCAGTGTATCCGGAAATGTTGGGTATCTTCAGGTACTCATGGAGAACCCCCTCGTAGCTCCAGTCGTACTCCGATTTAAAAAGCTGGATACGATTCCAGACATTATCACCTAAATTCAATTCTATCTTATAAGCATCCAGAGTTAATTCATTAAATACAGTCTCATCACTTATCTCTAAATAATCATCAGCATCTATAACGAGAGTATATTCACATTTACCTCTTGCTAATTCTAAACACTCATTACGATTTGAATCAAAACTCTTCCATGGTCGATGATGAAGTTCCCCCGCTATCCCCAGCTGCTTCATCTCTTCTTCAATTATCCGAGGTGTACCATCAGAAGAACCGGTATCTACTATAACCCAATAATCGATCACATTGGATACTGAACGGAGGCACCTCACAATGACATCACTCTCGTCCTTCACTATCATCGCTAAACAAACACTAGATTTCATATTCTTTATTTTCTCTATTGTACTCAAAACCCGCACAAGAAATTCTTTTAATTTTTCCAAGAAAACATTTTTTTATTTAAGTAGAAGTTTCTATATTTGCATATACCAATCAATAATAATATGTCGCCAGAATTAAAAGCATTTAAAGCACATTTCGAATCCAAAACTAATTAGCAAAGCATGAAAACATTAACAAGAGAAGAAGTATCCTTAATCGATGAAGATTATAAATCCATCTTAGATAAGGAATGGCACCACGACCATGAAATCATCGAAGATAGTCACGGAACACCCCGTTGGAAAGAAAACCCAAAGGTTAGAGAGATAATCGATAAAGGTATTCTAAATGACCTATGGTACCTTTTCCACACTATGGGACTGACAAAGAACTCTGAAGAGGTACGTAAGCTTTATAGAGATATGGGTTACTCTCTTTCAGGATATTGGGAAATTTTCTTCTGGGAAGTAAACAATGAAGATGCTCCACTCTATAGAAAAGGTAAGAGAAAAAAGAAGAGTTAGTTGGGTTAATTGGTTTCAAAGAGGGCTTGGTGAATCACCAGGCCTTTTTTGTGTGCATAAGAAAAACCAGCAACCACGGGAGCCGCGAGGTGGCACCCCACATGGACTGAATCAGCATCACGAATTATATTTTAATATTTCCCAGAAAACATTTTTTTATCCAAATAGAATTTTCTATATTTGCTTCATAACCAATAAAAACAATTCAATATGTTCTTCTTCTTTCTCTTAACAGTTATCTCAGGGTTATTCACAGAAATCACCACCCTCACAGATAGCAAACGACAATTATTACCAAGCACTGTGTATACAATAGGTACATTAGTATTTCTCTTCTACGAAGACTACTACATAGCACACACCTACATACTCGGCCTGGTGATGCTATCAATAGTAGCATCATATTACAGGTCTAGCATATTAGATAAGCACATACAGATAAAAGTCCTAGATGGAGATGAAGAATATGAGCGACAAAAGCCTATTCTAGATAAAAGACTAGCTCGATTCGAAAAGATAGATGCTTGCGTATCCATTCTTTTACTCATACTACTTCTTATACACTCATTTATAGCTACGCATAGCTCATTATAATTGGAGAATTGGTACGTTTAAAGAGGTCCCGGGAAACTGGGACCTTTTTAGTGGTCCTTGGATTCGTGGATTCTTGGAATCGGCTGGAGGAGTCCCGGAGGGGGTACCTCATATGTCATAGGCAAAAAAGGTGTAAACCGCATTACTCCTATGGTGACCGAAACCGGGGTACCCCCTCCAGAGGCAGCATAAGCAAATGCGGCATCTAGCATAAGCAATTAATCCAGTCCCGAGGTACCCCCTCCATAGATAAGCAAAAGAATGAAAACCAGGAAAAGGTGAAAAATGCAAGTATTTCTATACAGCCCCGGGGAACCCCCATCCCCCAGAATCTATCACCTAAAAAGGCCCTAAAATTGGGGGGTCTAAGGCCCCTTAAATAAAGGCCCTAAAAGGCCCCTAAAATAGGGGGTCTAAGGCCCCCGCCTAAAGGGGAGGGGACCTATACAGGTAGATCCCTAGGCCTAGGGCCCTATAAAAATCTACGTGCCCAAAATTTGACCCCTTTAAAAGGATGAAGGCCCCCTTAAATGGGGGATGGCCTTTAGGGGAGGGGACCTATAGAGGTAGATCTCTAGGTATGGGCCCCCTTAAAAATTTACGAGCGGGGTTTTTAGAGGTTTCCTAGGGTTCGCGGCGAAGATTTGCCGGTCCCAGATTAACAAGTGAATTGCACCTTATACTCAATAATGTACTATGCGCGCGTAGGAGGGCTTTAGAAACATTTAGAAGTTCCTTTCTATGATTATTAAATCGTTTTTATATGAGTGAGTTTTATGGTGGCACTAAGCCTATATTCAATGTTGATGCTGTGTATGGTGATTCTTCTACGAGGAGTGGTCACTTTGGTGTGACATATAGAGGTGTTAACTATGTGAGATGTCCTTTTGATTATGTGATTTATCAGATGCTTATAGATGTGGTACGTCCTGATCTTATTATAGAGATTGGTACATTCAATGGAGGTGGGGCGCTTTATCTAGCTGATCTCTTAGAAAAGACGGGTAAGGGTATGGTGCACACTATTGACTTGGAAGAGAGGGAGTATGATGAGAAGGTGATGACTCATCCCTTGATTAAGTGTTACTTTGGTGGGTACGAGCTATATGATCTTGGAATGACAAAGGAGTATGACAAGATTCTTGTTATAGATGATGGATCACATAAGTATGAGGATGTCAAGAGAGCTTTTGAAAAGTTTAGTCGTCTTGTACCAGAAGGCAGCTATTATATTATAGAAGATGGGATTGCTTCCGGTGATCCGGCTTTGGATGGTGGACCTAGTAGGTTTATCAGAGAGATGCAGGATGATCGATTTGTTATAGATCGTGGGTGTTGTGATTTCTTTGGTAAGAACGCCACGTTTAATCCTGATGGGTACCTTAGGGCTGTGAAGTAAATGTCCTTTTTATTTCTTCGTATTCGTCTTCAGTCAGACCTAACCATCCTCGGCATTTGACAACATTTTGTACATAGGGAAGTATGCCGGAGACATTGTCATCTATGACTATCCATTTATCACATGGATTCTCTCTGAGCCATGTGTCTATCTCTACTCCTCGAGGTTCATTGAATAGTATTGGAGTGAAGTCATAGATGGGTGTTTGTATGCCCCAGTAGTCGAATACTCTTTGAAGTTCCTTTTTGGTGTGATTGGTTCTCCAGGTGGATGAGATAACAGGTTTGAGTGAGAACTCTTCACAGACCCGATCATAGATCTCTATGGAGGATGCTTTCCATTCTCTCGTGTTGCTAGTACTAAGATTGAGTACTCCGTCTATGTCTGTGAAGATAACATTCATTATGGGGGGCAAAAATAATAATTCTTTATGTATAAACCCTGATGGAATTCTGAACCAGATCTCGGGGGGCTTTGGCAGATCTTAACTGAACGCGGCCAGTCTTAGAAAAATCTACAGTTCTTAGAGAGGTCCTAGGGGCCTTGAAACACGCGAGATCTTAGATAGAATTTGATTTATTAGAGTGCATATATAGCATAGATGAGAAAGAATTTAATAGTAGGTGACTTAGAGATATTCCATCGGGATCATCCTAAAGAGTTGGGTATTCCTAAGGGAATGGCATTGGCTTCTGCTCTGAAGGGAGGTGATTGGAGAATCCCGTCTTTCGAGGAGCTTAGTTACATTTACGATCTGCATAATCTTGGAATACTAAATCTGAACGGTGAGGTTTATTGGAGCATGGGCGTGGATTCCAATAAGGACCTTTATAGAACTCTTAACTTTAAAACAGGAAGTTCTGAGTATCGGTTTAAAAATATCCCATTTAGTATAAGACCCGTTAGGGCAGTGAAATAATTTTTTTCTTTTAGATTATTCTATACTTTTACGGGTATGGATAGACCCTTTATAATTTATTTGGATATTGATGGAGTTTTGGTTTCTTACTCCAAGTTAAAAGACAGAGACCCAGATGGTAAGCATTCATTTGTTCATGAATCTGTTGTGACCCTAAATTGTATCATCACTATGTTTGATGCTCATCTCTGTATAGTGTCAACTTGGGGTAGGGGTAAAGATCCTGTAGAGTTTGCAGAATTCCTTAAGAGCCGTGGTATTATAGTTAATGGACTAACCATTGGTGATTGTGATGATCGTGCGGGATACGTCCTTAAAATGATGAGAGAAGGATATGAAAGGTTTCTCATTATTGACGATGAGTGCTATGAGTATTATGCTAGAATGAAGGAGTTAGGATTCAATAGGATTTTATGTAGTAATTCTTGGAGATGCCTTGATGAGCACGATCTAATAGGAGTGAGTCGAAATTTTGAGAGACTAAATACGGGTAAAAACATTTTTTAATTAGTGTAGTTTTTTCTATCTTTGCGATATGAGGTATAGTAATCATTTAAAATTAAGAATTTGTACCGATGTGCAGAAAACCTTGTAAAGAATGTCCATGGACTAAAGACAATAGACATAGTAAATCATGGCCGGGTTATGTTGATCAAATTGAGAAGATTGGTAAGATTAAGAATAAAAGACATGCTTGTCATATGATAACCTCTGATACCTGGGGCTATAAAGAAAGCATAACAGACAAGAATGTTTGTATTGGTAGTTTTAAAAAAATAAAATAATGAGGAATGAAACACTAATTAAGGCAGGGAAAGATATACTTAGAGCATTACTTTCTAGGTGTACTGAACGAGATGTAGGACTATTCAATAAAATGTATGGCTCCGTAGATACTATTTCCCCTGACAAAATTGATTGGGCTATTACTCAGTGTGAGAATACAATAAAGAAGAAAGAGACCAAGTGGGAACTAGTAAAAGAAAGCAATGAGCAAAGGGATGCTATAATGAAGGGAAAGATTTGTCCATATTGTTATGAAAAATCCGAGTTTGTTGATAGTGCAGTTGTTTATGGAGGCGTGAGCTACGGAATGATTTACCACTGTAAACCATGCGATGCTTATTGCGGGGTTCATAAAGATAATATTGGTAACAGATCTCTTGGAAGATTGGCTAATTATGAATTGAGACAGGCAAAGAAGGAAGCTCATCATTATTTTGACCAGATATGGAAGTCAGATATAATGAAAAGGACTGCAGCATACAAATGGTTATCTGAAACATTAGGTACAGATAAAGACTATACTCATATAGGGATGTTCTCTGTCGAGACATGTAAAGAGGTTGTAGATGTTTCTAAGAAAATGCTTAAGAGCAAAGGAGCAATAGAGATCGATTTTGGAGGAGATGCTTTTGAGGTCTTAAACAATATATAAATGATGGAAGATCAGAATAATAAAGACATAAAAAGTCTAGAAGAAAAGGACAGGATAATTCTTGGGATAGAAACAAGAATTAAATCTGAATACATTAAGCATGGCAAAAATATAAATGATTGGGCAAAGATAGCAGCTCATAAGATCTATGCTTCTTATAATATAAAAATAAAAGATAATGGCAGTATATAAAATAGATTGTTATATCCCCGGACAATCTATAACACAAATTCTTGAAGCTGAAGAAATGACAGTTAATGAAGGGGCTTATATGTTCTGGTCGGGAAAGTGCAGAAAAACTGATAAATTAATAGCATCTTATCCTGTATCATTTACCATTGTGAAAACTATAGAAAAAAGACAGGGAATAATATAGACCACGCACAAATAGTACATATGGGAATTTGGATATGGGCAGATTAATTTAAAAGCTCTAATATTTCGTTAGATTTTTACCGGGCATTAAATATATAGTCGGTTTAATGCTTATGAAATACGCAATCATATTATCCGCTCTACTCTTTATTACATGTAAGCCCAGAATACCCAAAGAGTATAGAAAAATGCAAAAGAGGGTTGAAAAAAGGGAAAGAAGAAAAGCCAGGGAAGAGAGGAGACTTTCTTTTGAAGGCTTAGATACTGTTTATTATAAATGGACTCCTGTAAGTCCTATAGTCGATACAGTTTTCATTGGAGTTCCTAAAATTGTAAAATAATCGGAAACATTTTTTTCTTTAAGTAGAAGTTTCTATATTTGAACCAAACTTAAAGATATGTTAATTGATATTTGTAAAAAATGTAATACCTTATTAGCTACACACGGAGATACCTGTGAGTTCTGTCAGGAGACAGGAGTAGAGATAGAAGGTAAAAAAGTTGAAATGGATGATATTGGATCTCCTGTAACTTACATACCACCTCATGCGGATAATGATGCTAGTCACCCAGATGCTGAGAGAGGACACATCTCAACATTAAGAGATGGAAAAATCTGGGTAAGATTCCACGCACCTAATGGAGCATTAGTTAATCCTAATAATTTGATCTGGGGTTAATTTTTTGAAAACATTTTTTTTATTATATAGAAGTTTCTATATTTGGCCAAACATTAAGATATACCAATATGAAAAGTGAAACAACTATTACTGAAGGCCTTCAAATAGATGATTCGTTCTCTGAAAAAGCGGATAGGATTATTTCTAGGAATTTAAACGAAAAAAATTTAATCTCTGACATTATTATAGCTGCTGCTAATGAGATTAGAGAGGAATCTTTTGGAGAATGCAATGTGGAACTTTCGGAGTACGAAAAGAAACTTTTCTTTTCAGGATTTGTACTAGGAATAAGGAAAGTCGAAAACGACATGAGCAATGCTAGGAAAGAAATGCTGGGAGGTATTTTTGGAAATCTTTTTAAAGATTTTGGACTTGATAACGAAGATAAAGAATAAGATATGAAAGACATGGACACATCAACTAGAATACTATTATGGCTAATTGTTATAATTGGTGGGTATTTTATTTTAAGAATTTTTCTTGCTAGTTTATTCTGGTTCTTTGGATCTTTATTCGGATTAGTAGCAATTGTATTTTTAGTATGGATGGTTTTAAATAAAAAATCTTAATATGACAACAGCAGAATTAATTTCAATCCCATTATCGATATTAGCATTGGGTATTTTTTTCGATATTGTTTTAAACAGCGGCGAGGGAATGGCTTCCATATTTGGATCTATTAGAGGGAAGCAAGCAAAAATTGGAGAGATCACAATAGAAGATACCAAAACAGAGTTTGCTAAACAGCTTTTGGAGGAGCTAGATGATCTTAGAGATGATCTCACTTATGAGAATACTCCAGAGGATCGTGAAGCAATCCTTAACAAGATTAAGGACCGTGAGAAAATTTTGGAAAAAATTATTTAATATGCAAAGAAGAGGATTAAAGACTAACGTTGGAAATATACCTGGGACTTATGATGTGGGCAGTTCTGATTATTCGGTTAATCTTTATACCTATGACGAATTCAAGTCTGAACAAAGGGCATTTCCTAGTGAGATTTTTAAGATTAACAAATTCAATAAAGTTTGGGATCTAGTTATAAAAGAAGATAATAAAAAACATCTTATCGTTATTGATAACTATTTCGATACTGAGTTATTGGATACTCTAAAAGGAAAACTAGAATTGCACTCTCTTTCCTTAGAAGACATTGTAAATACTAATCAGAGGTGTAAATATGACTCGTACGACACTTACGACCTCTTTACTATGTCTAAGTATGAGAAAGAGAATAAAGTTCAAATATCGATACTTATATTAGATAAAGCAGTAATTGTATTTAATCCTTCGTATAACGGGGACTCTTCAATTGCACTTATAGTTTCCCGTATACTTTTTAGAAAGGGAAGAATCTGTGACCGGGATCTTGGATATACTGCTTACACTATTCTTGACTCATTGGTTGATACCTATTTTGTTAAGCTAGAAGAGTTGGAAAATGAGGGAGACCAATTAGATCAAGATATAGAGAATGGGTCTAGTGAAGAAATTGCTCGGAAAATTTTTAACCTTAAGAGAAGAGTTTTAGAATTTAAAAAAACTACTTGGCCTTTAAGGGAGATGGCTAACTCGATGATAAGAAACGAGGACAGTTTTCTTCTTAATGATCCAAGGAATATAAACTATTACCGTGATCTACAAGATCATGTTTTAAGGATAACAGAAAATGCAGATGCCTTAAGGGATACCGTCTATTCGTTGGTTGAAATGCAAATGAATACAACCAGTATGAGAATGAATGAGATCATGAAGGTTCTTACCATTCTCACTGCAATCTTTACCCCTAGTATGTTTTTAGCATCCATCTATGGAATGAACTTCGACTGGATACCAGAAATTCATTTTCAGTACGGGTACATTGTGTTCTGGACTGTTATTGGGATTGTAACAGCTATTCAGATTTATTTACTTAAAAAGAAAAAATGGTTATGAGTGGAGGACATTTTGATTATGACCAATACAAGATCAGACAGATTGCTGATAGTGTTGAACAGATTATTATAAATAACGGGAGAGAAAAAACTCCTGAGGAATTAAAAGGAGAATCATGGAGAGATCCTGACTGGTATAAGAAATACCCGGAGGATAAATATCATTACAAATATCCTGATGAAGTAATCGAAAAATTTAAGGAGGGATTTGAAACCCTTAGAAAGGCAGAAATTTTTGCTCAAAGAATCGATTGGCTGGTATCAGGAGATGACGGAGAAGAATCATTTCTTAGAAGACTAAGAGAAGATCTAGAGGATCTTGAAAAGATCAAAAGAATGTAGTCTAGATGAATTTTAAAAAAGAGGTCAAGATCTTTGTTAAAAGGATCTCGAACGAGGCGAAAGAAACTAGAGAAGCTGCATCCATTGTAGCTAAATATGCTAGTGGTAATTCTATTACTAAAGAAGAGGGTGAAGCCCTTGAAAAACAATTCTATGATGTTCTAAAAATGGCAGGTATAGGAATACCATTTGCTCTAATACCTGGATCTACTGTTTTGCTACCATTGATTGTATCGATAGCAAAAAAGAAAGGTATTAATATTTTACCATCCTCATTTGAAAACAAAAAATGCTATTGTGGTAAACCAGTAGACGAAACAAATCCAGACTGTGTCGATTATCAACTTTGCAAGGATCACGCACAGGATGTTTAATAAGCGTAACCTTTTTATATCCCTTTTGATATAAATAGAATAAAACGAATTATTCATGGAAGCAAATAATTTTTGGAGTACTGAAAGGGGTGGAATTTTATCTCATGGCGTTCATGATCACAATAGCGGAATTGCTATAATAGAAGGATTTATAGACATATTAAAATATAATACCGAAAATGATATTCAAATGACTAAGGAAGAGATTCTTAATTATTTGAGTAAAATAGAAAAGGGTACTAAAAGATGTACTGATTCTATTGATTATATTTATAAGGAGATAAAGACACTAGAAAATTACTAAAAGGTTTTGTTTTATTCGGATATATAAATAAAACCAAATAAAATGTACATTAAACAATTCGAAAACTTTGATTCTGGCAGTTTAAATCTAGAGGATATATTTTCCCTTAACGAACAAAAGTGCATGGCTAAATATGGCCTTGACGAATTTAAAAAATTCTTTGGAGGTCCAATATTAGAATCCCTTGGATCTGAAGATGAATCCCTTTTAGAGCAAGCTCATAGTTATTATGAAATGTCTATGCTATCTGAAGCTAAATCCCATTGGTTTGATTCAGATGGAGAAATCTATAAGATCGATGCAGATACCCATATTATTCTTGTTAAAGAAAACGAGGCTTATATTATAGAAAAGAAAACTCATGATGCTATTAATGAATGGTGGTCATGGAAAGATGCCGCATCAGCTTGGAATAAATTCTCAGGTGCAGTTACTACTTTCGTTGCAAATAAATGGGAATCTGGAAAAAAATGGATATCTGATACATGGAAAAGTATTTCAGACGGGGCTCAAAAAGCTTGGGAATGGACTAAAAAGGCTGCAGCTGCAGTTGTTAAATTCCTTAGCGAAATGACTTGGATTGAATGGGTTTCTTTAGGAATTGGTGTTCTTTCTGCAGTTGTTGGTCTATTAGGGTCAGTTATTCCAGGAGCTACTATTATTGGTGGTGTTCTAATGGCTCTTAACGGGGGTCTACACTTATATGAGGGATGGCACAAATACCAAGAGGCTTTAAAATATTTTAGTGAAATTAAAGATATTACCAAAACATCAAAAACAGCAGCAGCAATAAGTAAAGGAGTACCTGATGCTATTTTTGGAAGTGTCTTTCTTTGTCTGGGTTTTTATGACCTTTCACACGGAATCTCCGAAGCATTGGTTAATCCGGCAGCTGGATCAATTTCGATGGGTATTAAAACAGCAGCGGTAGCAGGTTCTCATTCTTTGGTAGGAAAAATGGCACACAGCTTAGAAAGAGTATTAGGTGGATTTTTAAAAGAATTCTTAGAAAAAATGGGTTATAAAATAGCAGGAACTGCAGCAGCAAATTTAACTAATCTTATTGCATCTGCTTTTGGTACTGCAGCTTTATCTTCAATTATCGGATGGGTTTGGAAAGGATTATTAGGGGCAGGAAAACTTATATTAGATGGTATATCATTCCTTTTAAGCTTGCCTAAAAAAATAAAAGAAGGTATTGAAATGCTAGAAAAAAATGCAACGGGGGTTATTGGTACTATTGTAACTAAGGGTCTATCAACTCTTATTAAACCTATGGCAGATTCTTGTGCAAAAGTTATAGAAAAATACATTCAGCCTTTTATTAACAAAGCTAAAAATTGGTTTGATTTACAGATTAAAAGTTATGATGTGTGTGTAGCTATTTTAGATAAGCATAAATCAGAAATGGGAACAGAAGGATTAGAGGTTGGAAAAACTAAGGGAAAAAAAATATTACCACAGGGAGAAGGGGTAGAAGGTAAAAAGTCAGATCTTAAAAAGTTAATGAAACTTCCTAAAATCAATAAAGAGATAAAACAAGCTGCCGCAGGTAAAGGATACGAGGTCAAGACAAAAAATAAACTCAAGGAGTCTTTTGAATTTGAAATTATGAAGCACCTTTATCCATTTGACGGTTTTAAACCTATCTAATACAAAAAGAAACATTTTATCTCATCTGTAGTAAAGCTATGGATGAGATTTTTAGTTTAACGGAACTGATTTCTTTAAAAAGACAAATAAGATGCTACTTGTAAAAACCAAATTGGAAGAAAGCAAAATACCAAATGCAGGATTAGGATGTTTTGCTGCAGAATTTATTAAAGCTGGTACTAAAATATGGGAATTTAGTCCGGAGATTGACAGAGTTTATAAACAAAATGATTTAAAGAATCTTTCTCTTATAGAGCTTGAGTTTTTAGACAAATACTCATACCGAAATAATAATCTCTATTATCTTTGTGTTGATAATGGAAGATTTATAAACCATTCAAATAATCCAAACACAAGGGAGGATAATAAAATACAAGCAACATATGCTTCTTCAGATATTAACATAGGGGAAGAGATTGTTTCTAACTATGGAGACTTTGGAGTTAATCCCGGTGATTATTTACATAACTGTGAAGGATTATTTATTTTATCTGATTTTGATATTCCCTATAGCTGCTAAATCTTCTTTTTACTCTGTTTAATAAATTAAAGATCTTACCATAGAAATTGTAATGTCGTGTGTAGCCGGATTATTTCCTCCGAAATAAGGCCATAATTTGTAACCTGTTGAAAATGATCTTTTGCTTTTTACTGTTTTCACTCCAAGTAAATTCTTATTACTACAAGCCCAAAATTCCCATTGATCTCCTATATAAAAAATTGAAAGAAGATATTCTTTGCCTATCTCTAATTTGGATATAAATTCGTATGATCTTTTTCCCTCGATATAGGTGTAAGAGTATAAATGTATTTCTCCTTCTTTATAAAACCATCCGAATCTAGCAGAATCTTTATGATGATTAAATCCTATGGAAAAACCAAATAGTTTATTAATGTCTTCTTGATCTTCCTTTGGTAAGGAGTATCTACAAGAATCATTAAAATTTACCTTAAATTCTAAGTGTCCATTAATATTTAAAAAATTGAAAGATTTGTATAGAAATTGGTCCGAATAATGGTTTCCTTTTTTTACAGTAAACAACATATTATTTGTCTACCATATTATCTAAAAAGGGTATAACCTTTTTTGCCATCCAACTATTAGGAAGATTCTCTCTAATTGGATTAATAATCCATGCATAGATTAACAACCAAAAAGTTAACCAAACTGGGTAGATTGCAAATAGAATAGCTGGATAAATCCAGAAATCTTTATATTCGCTTAATTTTAAACAAACCGATGCTAATACTAGACCAATTACTAGTCTACTTAATTTGTTTACCTTTAGTAATCCAATAACAAACTTAAATCCTTCTATAAGTTTGCTTGTTCCTTTTCTCCAATCCATCTCTTATTATTTTTATTTATATATATCTTAAGGCCCCTTTATTTTTGAACATTAAGATTTTGTATGTAATTACAAAAAATTATTTTTAGAGAAACTTATTCTTTTATTTTTGGTATGTTTTATAAACTGACAAAATGAAAAAAATATTACTCCTTCTTTTGCTTACCCCTATTTTTTCTTTCAGTCAAACCTATAGCGTTGAAAACGAGTGTGACTTTATTCTGATAACTAAAGATACAAATTTGGTTAAAAATATAGACAGAGATCATTTTATATTCTATCCGTGTTTTGATACCAAGATAGGACAGGCTACAATGTATTGGTTTAGAATAGAGGATAAAGGCTACATAATTGAAAAAATAAAAATCAGTACCTTATAAGAAAGATCCCCTCGTTAGTTCTTCTTCCTAATATGTCATAGAAAGATCCCGTTTTTATTTCGATCTCCTTTGTAACAGGAACAGCGTCAAAATAAAACACTTCTCCATTTAGATCAATTTCTTTTAACCTGATGTACCCTATTTCCCCTTTTTGATCGTATAATATAGACCCTTCGTAATATCTAGGTAGAGATGAATAGTTAGCCCCTGGGAAAGATATTTCAAGATCTTTAAAGTCTATAGAATTATCTGATGCCTGAATATTAAATTTCATTGTACCAGATTCTGACAATGTTCTAAATTTAACAAATAAGCGATCTCCTATAATTTTTGCATTAAAAAAATCAATCTCTATAGACAAAGGGTTTAAGTTGTAAATTTCTATCCCGTCTACATCATATCCATCACATCCGTGAAATTTTGTAAATTTTGATACGTTACTACGATCTTCAATTTTAATATAATTAAGAGTATCAATAATTCCGTATAAAGAGAATATCGTATTATTATTTCCACACGTTTCTCCTATTAATATAAAATCATGTCCGTTTTTTGAGGCATAAATATTTGCTTTTTCTGGATATTGATTACATTGATAGCTATATGTAGTTTCAAATATTTCTATATAGGTTAAAGGATTTACTATTACCCCCGAGTTATTTTTAAGTGTAATATAACCACCAAATCCTAAAGAAAAAAAATTAGGATTTCCTGATTCAATATCAGATTTTTGTGGTTCGCCTAATGATTTATTAGGATTAGATCTTTCTGATAAAACATAAGCCCCTTCATTAGTTAGTCCTTGAGAAAACAATATTACAGAATCCATATAAAGGGTCTGTGAAATCCCAATAAGTGGGAATAACAACACTAAGAAAATAATACTTAGTTTAACGTTACTTGTAGACATCCTTTATTATTTTTTGTAATTCGTATTTTTCTTCTATTATAAAATAGTAAACGTGATCTGTTTGCGGGTTTTGTATTCTGACCAAATATAAAGGATAATTTTTTAATATTTCTATATCTTGTTCGTATTTTAATCTGCCCCACGAAATTATATCGCAAGACACCTTAAATTTAATGGGTTTAAGTGCAATCCATCCTCCTTCCGTTACTAATTCTATAAACGATTCATCTGTGCATCTTCCACTATCTTGATATTCTACTCTGAAGTCTTGTATATAATTTTCAGGATATCCCCCATCAATTATTGGCGTTATACTTAAACCTTTCTGATTAATAGACTGACAGAATATTACAGAAGGAAAAAATAAAAGAATTGATATGAGGGTCTTTACCATTTGTCTAGATTTAAAGTTCTTGGCCACAGCATTCTTCTTTTCATTTCTTTTTTTGTTAATGGATTTCTATAAGTTCCTAATTCTATTACAGAGAGTCTTTTTCTTTCCCACACGTGCTTAGAAAATAACATTCTCTTAGCATATCTTGGTTTGGAAAATCCAGTATTACAAGAAAAAAATAGAAAAAATAAAAGAATGATTAAGAATGATGAGGGTTTCATCTCATCTATATATCTGGATTTCTCTACTTTTTTAAGAGAAACTTCTTTTAAATAATCGAGTATTATTTATTAAACATCTTAACATGTTAGACTCACTTTTAAAGCTTATAAAAGGTAACAAGGATAAAAAATTTACGAAACCAAAGGTGGAGGAAGTAATCTCTTCTATAAAGGATTCTAAAAAAATTCATAGCGAATCCCCTTACGGATCATTTGTTGGCGACTTTAAATACCCGATCGGGAAAAAAGAAGTGGTTAAGGGTAAAAAAGTTAAATCACCAATGGATATGACTGAGAAGAATAAAGAACTTCTTAAAAGATCTATTGTTATATCTCTTTATGATTTTGGGATTGAACGTAATGATCTTGAGTTTATAGGAAACTCTAGAATAAATGGAAGACCAATTTATCGGTATATTGGTAATGACTTTTCTAAATTTGACCTTCCTTATGATGAATTAGTTTCCCTTGATAATTATCTTGGCCCTAATACTAATACAGACCTTTCTAAAGAATATGCTGATTACTTAAGTGAAATGGTAGATAAAAGTATTTCGTATAGCGAATATGTAGCTGATTCAATAAACAATGTAAAACAATATATTTAATCAAATGAATAAAATTTTAAAATTCGCAGCTCTTTATCTAATATGCTTTGCTTCAATCTTTACCTTAAACGGTCTTTTATCTATGGATGAAACTCATGGATTCTTTTACCTGACACCAATCAAGTTAATTATAAGATTAATGATTGCTGCCTTAATTAGTATACAGATACATTACAGATTTATAAAAAAGTAATATATAAAAACATTTTGCTTCGAATCCTAGCCTTTATGGTTAGGATTTTTTTAAAAAAAACAGAAAACATTTTTTTCTATTAGTAGTAATTTCTATCTTTGCCATGTAACTAAAAAATACAATATGTCAAGAAGGAGCACAAAAGACGACAACGAAGTAATCGAGGCACTCGAAAATCGTATTTCTCAGTATGAAGATATGATCAAAGAGATGGTAGATGATTCTAAAAAAATCGGTACAATAGTAGCCGGTCCTTTTATCGAAGAGGGGAAGACATTTTACCGAGTACAGTCAGGAAGCGATCACATGATGCTTATTAGCACAGAAAAGGAAAAGATCGAAAAACAGGCTGAAGTAGTTTTCTCAAATACCTTTATAGCAAGGGTATTGCCTAAGCCATTAGTCTTCACAAAAGAAACACCAGATTTCAAAAGAATTGATTGGAGTGATGTTGGAGGACTTAAATCTCAGGTTGATGAGATCAGAAAGCATATTGAAGGACCACTTCAGCATGCAAAACTTTTCAAGGAATTTGGTATTGAACCTTCTAAAGGAGCTCTTCTTTATGGACCTCCAGGATGCGGTAAGACGTTAATCTCTAAGGTGATTGCATCTAAGATTATTGATCAGAAAAGGGGAAATTCAGATTCATTTGTTTACATTAAAGGACCTGAAATTTTAAATCAGTTTGTTGGTAACTCTGAAGAAAAAATTCGTAGCATTTTTGATCAATGCCGAAAGAATACTATTAAGACAGGATCTCGATCAGTAATTTTTATTGACGAGGCAGAGGCAATTCTTTCTCGTAGAGGAACGGGTATTTCATCTGATATGAATATGACGATAGTTCCACAGTTCCTTGCAGAAATGGACGGATTTGACGAGCATTCACCGTTTGTTCTTTTATCAACAAATCTTCCAAATTCTTTGGATCCTGCTATTATTCGGGAAGGACGTATAGACATTAAGATAGAGGTTAAAAGACCTACAGTAGAAGATGCAGTGGAAATTTTTGAAATTCACACAAAGAATGTAAAATGCCACGACGATGTTAAAGAAATCTGTAACAAAGGTTCGGAATACCTTTATACAAAAGGAATTAATGTATCTGGATCTATGATTAAGACCATTGTTAATTCAGCAACACAAGAATCACTTTATCGACACATTGGTGGCGACAAAAGAAAGGGGTTAACGATTGACTCCCTTATTCATTCAATCGACAAAATTACTAATTCTCAAATCCAATAAAAAATGAGACAACAAATGCAAAAGACTGGAAACAGTCAAGACTCTATGACTTCAATGAAAGAAAAATTTGAAGCAATATCTTCAACCCCTGCGACACGTGATGTGATCCTAAAGTATCAATCATGCTGTGGGTGTGGATGTAGTGATGTGGACGTAAAAAGAACAGTCCCTTACAATTCAGACCTTCAATCAGGAGACAGAATTAATGACCTTGGTCCTAACGACGAAATGCTTTAATTATGAAAATTGAAATGCTTTTTGTATTAGCTCTTTGTGTAAGTTCTGCTTCCTTCACAATCAGCACTACCTCAATTTTTAAAGAGGTAAGAGAAAAAATCTCTAGTTACCATCACAAGCTAGAAGAGCTTATCCACTGCCCTTGGTGTTTAAGCCACTGGATGACTTTCATTATCTTAATAATGACTTGGAAATGGATGGAAATAACTGGGAGTGGATTAATTGACTTTCTGTTAACAACTTTTGCTATAACTTGCATATCGGGGATTTGTCACTATGTGCTCCTTCGTGCTTATGAGCCGGTAGCAAAAGCATTAGTTGCAAGACAGATAGAGAAGATGAAAAACCAACATAAAATGTAGGATTTTAATTCTTCTAAAAGCCCAGGATTTAATTCTGGGCTTTTTTATAAAACATTTTTTTTCTTCAGATGGAAATTTCTATCTTTGTATAAAATTAAAACAAACATAAATGAAAACACAGGTTTTTTCACACAAAGGAATTATTGGAATTCAATCAGATTACAAGGCAGAAGGATTATTAAATGATCCTACACAACCAGGACAACTTGGATTCGTAGTTGATGCAGATCAAGTAGAGATCCAGCCAGAAGCTTTAGAGCTTTTAAAGAAAGTAAAAAGATCTGGGGATGATATTGGAGATGTAGATGTATTTTCTGCAGATGGGGGTAAAGTAATTTTTGCATGGCTTGGAGGTCCAATGAGAGCAATGGATCATAATGAAGTAGAAGGTAGCAGTTCTTATGATGCTAGTCTTTTGAAAGCAACTGAAGGTGTAACCCCACCCAAAGACTTTGTTGATTTTGTTAATAGAGAAATAGAAGAAAATTCGAAATAATGACTAGATCTCAATCAGAAATATTAAATAGGGTAAAGGAGATTTCCAAAACAACTCCTGGAGGTGAAGAATTTTTTGACCGTTTAGATGGTGAAATAATTAACAATGCCTCGGATGAAGTAATGACAGATCTTTTTGATCTTGTTCCTGAAGGAAATTTTATAGTGCTAAGTGGAGGATTTGGAAAGAAGGTAGCAAATGATATTGACAAAGGAAAACTTCCAAGAATATCGTATTTTCTTTTTAAAGGAGGTATTAGATCTGGAGCATCTCCTGAGTTAATAAGAGCTAGAGACTTCAGTGGATCAATTGAATTCAATGGTCCTAAATACGGTACATTTGTGGACGATTCAATCTACGGTGGAGCTACATATAAAGCTCTAAAAGATTCATTTACGAACGAAATAAAAATAGTAAACTGCGTAGTCATTTACGACGGATGTCCAATTAAAAAAGACGATGTTAAATCAATCTTCAGATACTACGATCACTTTAAAGCAAAATCAAATTTTAAATTCTAAAAAAAAATGCAAAAACAAGGAGTAAAAAAAGGAATAGAAAAAGCTCTATTCGGAAGTAAATGGCTTTTAGTCCCATTCTACTTTGGTCTTATCATCGCACAGGTAGTTTACCTATATTGGTTTACCGAAAACCTATGGCACATGTTAACAACAGCAACTACCATATCTAAAGAAGATGGTATGTTAATAGTCTTGGAATTGGTTGATATCGTAATGATTGCAAACCTAATTAAGATGATTATCTCTGGATCTTATACTTCTTTTATTACAAAGGATCACTCAGAAACATCTGAAAAATCTAGTTCTGGTATATTAAAAGTTAAAATGTCAACGTCATTAGTAGGTGTAAGCTCGATCCACTTATTACAATCCTTTATTAACTCTGAAAGAGTTCCATGGGATGTAATAACAAAACAAATGTGGATCCATGGAATGTTCTTAGTTGGAGCATTGGTACTAATGGTTATAGAATACCTACACGTAAAATCAGAAGCAATCGAAGAATCAATTCATAAATCAAATCACTAATGAAAACAAATCGTATATTAGCATCTCTAGCTGGTACATTTTTATCCCTTATCATATTATTTTCGGGGTGTACAGATCGCAAAAAAGAAAAACTTTCTCATATTAAAGTACACAAGTACAAACAAAAATCTGAGGTAGTCAATTCTGATCCTTCTGATGACTGGATCTATTGGTATTTAATCATGTCCGATTCTTACGGTAATAGTTGCTATTATTATAGTTCATCTACACCAATAACTAACTACTCTACAATATCTTGGACAAAGTCTGCAGATGTTCCATATGCAATAAGCTCAAGCAATCCTAAGGCTGAAGAGGTAGAAGAGCTAGGAGAAGAAGAGGTTTTGGTAGATGAGCTTGGTGAAGAAATGCAAGCAGAAGTGGAATCAGAAAGTAACGATCAGTCAGAAAGCGAATCTAGCGATAGTGATAGTGACGGTGGCAGTGACTCCGATTCAGGAAGTGATGGAGGCGGAGACTCTGGAGGTGGAGACGGCGGCGGAGGTGATGGGGGTGGAGGTGAATAATCTCTAAAACATTTTATTCTTTAAATAGATTATTCTACATTAGATAAAAATAAAAACATGGCAGTAATAGGAATTAACTACAGTGAGGGAGGTAACCCTTTAAATTACGAAGGGGTTTATATACATACATCTTCGAAAAAATTTGAATTCAAAAGCGGGGATTTTGTTAAGGATTGGTTCCAAGCAAAAATGAAGTACGCTAAAGAACTACAGGACATTGAGCCTTACCTTTCTGGGTCTTCTACATGTGATCACTTCCATATGGATGGAGCTGATTATGATAGTGCTTATCTTCATATCGAGAATGATGAGGGTGTTCTAAAATACATTGATAGGACTGATCCAAATTATCTTTTTACGCAAAGAAAGATTTATGAAGAAGGATGGGAAATGTTTGTTGATCCTGGAACACAACCTACTTGGGAAGAACTAAAAGAAAGATGTAAATGATTCATTCTACTTCTATTATTAAATTAAACAATACGATTGTTATATGGCCAACATAAAAGAAGAACTGGAAAAAAACGGTTACTATTCTATACGCGAAATTTCTAATAAAGGTATTTGTGGATTAAGAAAGTTCGTTTTTACCACTGGGCTAATAATAGGAATGGATATGATTGGGTATAAAGGACGGTACTGCTACTCTTCCTCAAAGGATGCTCAAAAGGCACTAGATGAATGGGACGGAACAGGTGCTCCTGGAGGTCCTTGGATAAAATACAAGGGTTTAGATGGAGAACGAGAAAACACTTTAGGTGGATGTGAAAACTGTAATGCTAAAATATGAAAAAATTATTTATAGTAGAAACAACAAACGGAGAGGATTGGGAGTGCAATCATGGGTTTCATTTAGTAGAAGCTGAGACTAAAGCACTTGCCATAGAGACAACAAAAAGAGTAATCACTACAGATGCAATTGTTGATGTCAAGGGTGTAAATGAATTTATGAGGTCTAATTACGCTTCAATAAAAGAGGGTAAGATTAAGACCATCATAGGATCATCATCAATGTAGTGATATATAGTTGTATGAAGCATTTACAATTATTTGAAAATTTTAGTCTTGATAAATCCAAAGGATATAGTTTAGACTGCTCTTATTACGAAAAATCATTCCCTACGATGGAAGAACTTATCGACGATGTTATGATCTCTGGTATGGACCCCAATTATGAAATAACATATAACGGAAGAGGCACTGGTGAAATGGCTATTGATCAGATCCAATTCTAAAGAAACTTCTTTTAGAAGAGTTTCTATAAATAAAAAAATTAATATGGGATTTTTAACAAACATGTTTAGCGCTACTATTAAAACCGCTCTTACACCTATTGCTATAGTTAAAGATGCTGTAAACGTAGTTACTGGCGAAGAGCCAGATGCTACTAAAAATCTTTTAGGATCTGCTGCTGAGGATGTTGCCGAAGCTGCTGAGGATCTTGGGGATGGCGAATTACTTTAAATTATTTCTTTAAGGCTAGATTTACATCTAGCCTTTTTTGTGATATATAGTTTAATGAAACATTTACTTGAATATAACTCTTTTGGATTTAAACATAATGAATTCGATACATTAAGCGATTCTGAAATAGATGACATAGAAAATCTTGCCGATGAGCTATTTAGAGATTATAAGATAGATGTTGTTTTTACAAACCATTTCAAAGAAAGACTTAGAGATCCTAGGGAAAACCAAAATCCAATCACTTTTGAAGAATTAGAAAAATTCTTTATTAAAATGGCTAATAATGCAGGTAAAGAAATAAGTGATATTCCACTACATAAAAAAGCGGTAATTAAGGATATAGTATCAAAATTAAATTCTCCAATTGCTATGGAGAGAGACCCAAAAAATCCGATAATGAAGGATATGAACATGATAACAATCATGAGAAATCCAAGATTTAGATCCTATTCAGGAGACAAAGAAATATCCCTATAATTAGGCTTAATCCAGATATATAGTACCAGATAGGTTCCTATCATATAACACCTAGTCCATTTACCAGGACACCACCGTATTTGTATACAAAGGTTTTTGTATACCTTCTAATTTACCATCTTAAAATGAAAAGAATTATCTTTCTTCTCTTCATGCTAGTACCTTTTATTGCTAGCTCTCAGTCTACAGTAAATCCAGATACTGTATGCTACCAAACACCAGGATCCATTTATCAAGTCACAAACGTTCCTGGTAATACCTATACTTGGACCGTTGCATCTCCTGGTATAATTGTATCCGGGCAAGGAACAAGTACATTAAACGTAGACTGGAGTTCTGCTTCTCCTGGGTTAATTACAAATGGAGTTTCGGTATTTGCTACAAATTCTTTTGGATGTGTAAGTCCACCTGTTAATATTAATGTTTTCATATTGAATATTATTCCAGTGGTTACACCATTATCTTTTTGTGCTGATGAACCTTGCGCTACTTTAACTGGTACACCCCCTGGAGGAACTTGGAGTGGGCCTGGCGTAGTTGGTAATACATTCTGCCCAAGTACTTCTCTTATTGGCAATAATACCGTAACCTATACTGTTTCACTTGCTGGATGTACATTCTCTGCTACAGGGGTAATGACAGTAAATCCATTAGCTATTATTTCGCCTATATCTCATAACTAATGAAATGGTTAATCTTCATCCTTGTTATATTATCAGGGTTTAGATCCAGTGCACAGCAAACAGTAAGGACGTGTCCGGAAGATAGAAAAACTTTTACCTATTATTCTTTTGCTAATGGCATTGGAGCTTGGGCTTGGGTGATGAATAGTGATACAATATCACACACAAATACAATTACCATTACATGGTCAGATCCTGGAATATACGAGCTAGTTGTATATTTTGAAAGCGGATGTCCAGTTATCCCACAGTATTATAAGGTAGAGGTTTTAGAATGTGTTGAATCAGCAATTTATTTTCCTAACGCATTTACACCAAATAATGATTACACAAATGATCTTTATGGTCCTAAGGGTATAGGAATTAAAGAGCTACATTGGAGTATTTGGGACAGGTGGGGTGAGATGATTTTTGAATCTGATTATTTAGATATTCGTCCAGAAAATTGTATATTGTGGGATGGAACAAATCAGAAAGCTACAGGACAATATTATTGTCAAAATGACATATATGTATGGAAAGCTGAGTGGACTGATGTTAATAATAATCGTGGATCTGGTGTTGGATTTGTTGCCTTAATACGATAACTATGAAATTAAAATTGTTGTTTTTATTTCTTGTATTCTGTACTACCATTGTAAGGTCACAGTGCTTAAATGCTGGATTTGAACTTGGGAATTTTACAGGATGGCAAGGTACTAGAGGAAACTGCTGTCCAATAAATTTGACTAACAATGGTATAGTCTTCAATAGACACACTATTACTTCTGGGCTTGGTACTGATCCAAGAACATGTAATATAGTTCCTGTTGTTTGTCCTTGGGGAGGTAATTTTTCTGCTAGACTAGGAAACTGGCAAAGAGGATCACAGGCGGAGGGGTTAAGTTATACGTTTGTTCCTTCTGCAGCATCTGCTTTATTTACTTATTCTTATGCAGTTGTTTTTGAAGAACCTGGACATACACCAGATGAGCAACCAAGATTCGAAACGCAAGTTATTGCTAATGGACAAGTAATACCTTGTACACAATACATGGTTTCTGCTTCGTCCAATCTTCCAGGGTTTCAAACTTGTCCAGGAATAGATTGGCAGGGACTTCCAATAAATATTGTATATAGAAATTGGTCCACAGTTGGTGTAGACTTAACACCATTTATAGGCCAAAGTGTAACCATTGAATTTAAGACAGGGGATTGTTCTTTGGGTAAACATTATGGGTATGCTTATCTTGATGCTATTTCTTGTCAGCCAATGGATATTGAGGTTAATTATTGTATAGGTGATCAATCTGCAGTTCTTACAGCTCCTTCTGGCTTTTCCCATTACGAATGGAGCACAGGAGATACAACACGAATAATAACTGTAAATCCATCATTCATAAATCAGGTAACATGTACAATAATTTCTTTTTCTGGATGTATTGCAAATCTTACTACCAATTTAGCTCCAGCAGATCCACAGATTTCGTTTACCTCTAATAGTCCATGTTTTGGATCTCAATTATTAATATCAAATACATCTACTTCTGTTCATAGTCCAATTGTTACTTGGGTTTGGAATTTCGGAGACAACACAACATCGAGTTTACAGAATCCAGTTCACACATATTTAGCTCCTGGACAATATACAGTAACACTTATTGGTATAACTGCTTTGGGTTGTTCTGATACAATTTCAAATATTATTACTGTACATCCTAATCCAATAATTTCAGTAACCTCTGATGTTATTTGTCCAGGGGAAAGCGGATATTTATTTTCTAGTGGTGCTTTAAATTATACATGGTCTCCGTCATCTTGGCTAAATACAGCATCAGGATCATCTGTTATTTCTAATACTCCTTCCACAATAACTTATACTGTTACAGGAATAGATCAAAATGGATGTACAGGTACAGGTACAGGTACAGTAACAGTTGCACCAGTTCCTTTGCCTCCCTCGAATATTTCACATAATTAATTATTAAAACATTTTTTTATCCGAATAGAATTGTCTACATTGGGTAAAAATATATTAATATGAATCAAGAGCAAAAAATACAATGGTGCATAGACCAGCACAGATCGACTAATCATTTTTATGACAAATATCTTCCTTATGAATTTCATCTTCGTATGGTTGCTCAAGCAGTAACTGATAACAAGAGAAACCTAGAACAAATGGTTGATGGAGATATTGAATCTACTATTGATTCTATTATTCTTGCTGCTTATGGCCACGACCTTATTGAAGATACAAGGGTTTCATACAACGATGTAAAGGAAATACTTGGTGAAGAAGCAGCAGATATTATTTACGCTGTATCTAACGAAAAAGGTAAAAATAGAAAGGAAAGAGCAAATTCTAAATATTATGAAGGTATTAGAAATACACCTTATGCAGTATTTGTTAAGCTTTGTGATCGTATTGCCAATGTACAATATTCTAAGATGACAAAATCTAGAATGTATGAAATGTACAAAAAAGAAAATGAGAATTTTATGATTCAGCTTGGATGGACTGGATCACCTACCGAAGTTTATTCTTGGATGTTTAAATATTTAATTAACCTATTTAAAGATTAATATGTCAAAGGAAAGAAACGAATTTTTAGAAATTGATGGTCTATTTTACGAATCAGAAACACATGAATGGTTCCACGATAAGATTAGTACACAATATGCAAGAAAGAAAAGTATTCTTTGGGGATCAGGCGAACAAAGTGACGCATTAAATGTTGCATGCTTTGTAGTTCGTAACAAGGAAACATGTGAATATGACAGGGTAATGATGGATAGTAAAACCAATGAAATTATTTACGAGACTAAATCAATGGAAGATCTTGCATATCACATTGATAGATTAAAAGTTGCTAAAAGATTTAAAGGATGACACAAAAAGAAAAATCACAATTAAAATCATTATGGTTTGGAAGATGGATTTCAATGTGCTATGCTGATACATTTGTTGATTCTAAAAGACGAAGGGCAGATGGATCATTAGCAGGTCTTTCACCTGATAAAGGAGGTATTAGTGTATTAAATGCTGAAAGCGGAAAATGGTGGGCAGACCAATTAGCACATTTTGAGAATCGCATTTTTCCTCAATGGCTTAAGAAAGCTAATGAAGTTCAAGACCTTGTACTTACTCTGAACATTATTAATTCCTCACAGATTGAATATAAAGAGGAAAAAAGAAAAGCTAAAGAAGATCCTAATTATCTTCTTAGAAAAATAGAAGCAAAAGAGAAACTTTTAATAAAGGAAGAAAATGGTCTTAGTTGAAAAAAAATGGAAAAGGCTAATTGAAAGTGGAACCGGTCGTTTTTCTTTGTCTGGAAAAAATGCAAAAGATTGGGCAAAAGATTACGAAAAAAGAGAAGACTTTAGAATAGGTGTTAGCTGGCACATTCCCACACAAAGCTTAATAGAAACTATAAAAAATTATTCCCCTGTTGTATCTGTTGGATGCGGATTTGGATATACTGAAAAGTTAGCGGAAAAAGAAGGAGCGGATATCATATTAACCGACATATCACCGGATTTGGAAAACAAGTGGTGTCATAATAAAAAAATCGATTTCCCTGTTGGCGTATTAAAGATGGATGGGAAAGAAGCAGTAAAAAGCTTTAAGGATCGAAATGTTTTTATGGCTTGGCCTCCTTATAATAATGAAATGGCTTATCAGGTTGCTAAATCTATGAAAGTTGGAAAGTACCTAATATATGTTGGTGAGTCACATGGAGGATGTACAGGGGATGATAATTTCTTTACATTATTGTATTCTAAATTTGAAGAAGTAGAAAGTGAAGCATTTGTTCCTAGCTGGTCTGGAATTTATGATAACGTTGTTATCTATAAGAAGATAAAAAGATAATATATACGTTATGATCTTATACACAATTGTAATAGCAATTTTATCCATAATATTCTTTATAGGATTTTCTATGTGGATTATTTATATTTTTAGCGAGCCACCAAAAAGACCCATTGTATCGTTATTTTTGTTTCTCTTATGGCCTATTACACTTTTTGGATTATTAATTTATCTAGGTATAATTAATACATTCGAAAAAGAAGATAGATATATAGAGAATAAATAACATCAATATGAAATTAAAACATATACAGCTATTTGAAAATTTTAATCCAGATCCTAATGTTTCTTTTGAAGGATTAATTTTTGATTGGATGCCTTTCGATAATATGTCTAGTGAGCCAATTCAAAGTAACATCCCAGAAAAACTTGAATATTCTGAATTAGGAGCTTGGCTAAAAGAGGCAATTGCTTCTGGACAATTGGAAGATATCTCTAAAGCAGGTTTATTTATTTCACATAAGAAAAATTCCGACGGAGGATTTACAAGATTTATTGCTAAGTCTTTAAGTCCTTTATCTTTTGATATGTCAACTTGGGATAGAAACTATGAAAAAACAGGTGAAATTCCAAATGTAAGCCCAGAAGAGGTTGATCTTGGTCAGCTTGCTAAAGGCTCATCAATTTTATCTAGATATGGTAATCTTGGTAACGGCGAATAATAATTAGACCATATATAAAATAATAAGCCCCGGTCGCTAAGCGTCTGGGGTTTTTTGTTCCCTGTAGAAAAATTTTTAAAAAAATTCATCTAAAATTAAAACCTAAACGATCCTTTTGCATATAATAAGTATAAACAATTCAAAAATTAAAAATTATGGAAAACATGGAAACACAAAACAGCGTAAGCTACGCTCTTAAAAACGATCCTAGAGTTAAAGCATGGATTGCACCGAACGAAATTCTTTTCTCAAACAGCAGTGAAAATGCAGATTTGTTCCTAACAACTTATCGTATTAGAAATGCCTATGAGCTTCTTTTAAATAAGCTTAATGAGGGTGAAGAGGTTAAAGATGACAAAGATCTTACTCTCATTCAGAGATATTTTGAAATGTGCTTTTATCCCCCAATGAGTATGAGCTTAACAGATTGGAAGGATGGAAGAGATCCTTCGGTTAAGATAGTAAAAGCATTTAAAGATAGAAGATGGAAAGGTAATAGAAGAAGATCTCATGAGATCACATTAAGACTAAGTGATGGTAAAAAGCTTCAGATTAATCCTGGGAATATTTTAAGTAAATTTTTATATACAAAAAGAATGATTGGTGGATTAGCAACATCAGACCTTTAATAGAGATTAAATATTAACAAAAGGCTCACGTTTATTCGTGGGTCTTTATTTTTTTCTGCATAGATTCTATTTTAGAAACCATATTTAATTTTTTTGTGATTTTCTTAATTACTGGAACAGGTTCAGGTTGAACTGTCATCATTAATACCGTATCATTAGGATTATAAGATTCCTTGGTCATAACTATTTTAGTTTTTTCCTGCAGATTTATCTTATCCGAGATCTTAGCATCTTTTTTTAATTCCTCTAGCATTAATACAAATTCATTTTCTCTTTCTACTATTGAATTAGTACAAGATCTTTGGTTTGCTCTAATAACGGAATCCATTAAATTCATATCAACCTCCATCTTTGTAATTTTCTTATCTTTATCGTCTATTCTTTTTTCTAATTCACTTCGATCTGTGGTTATTGCAGAAACAAATGATGGTCCAATGGTTATTATGGATATTGTTAAAAGAAGCATTAGCAATGCTAGAATTTTTTGTCCTTTTGAAAATTGAGAAAGGATTTTTGGTATTTCGCTTAAGTATGACATATTCTATATATCATAAAAAAGGCCCCAATTAGGAGCCTTTAGTTATTTTCAAATGAGATTATTAGAAATAAGTATTTTCGAAATATAGAACATCCAATTTATTATCTATGTTTACAAGAACTAGAGCATTAAGTAAATCTGAATATTCTTCTACTTCACCGTTTTGTATATCAACATATCCTTGTATAAAGTTAAATGTTGCTGTGTGTTCATTTAAGAATTCTTTTTGGTTTTTTGAGTATTTTTCAAGGAGATTGTATTCAATCTCATAAGCTTTATTAATGATATCTACTAAAGTAGAAAAGCTTTGTGTAGTAGGTGTCTGAGGTATTACAGGAATAATATTCCACTGAGTAAGGTAATCTTGAATACCTTTTGCATGTTCTAATTCGCCTGATGTTTCTTTTTCAAAGAATGCTGCTGCTTTTTTGTAGTTTGCGTTCTTACACCAGTTAGCTGCATTTCTGTAGAAAAAATATGCTGTATATTCATCTCCTAGCCTTTCAAATAATGTCTTTGTAATATTATCTGGAAGTGTCTTAGGCACTGTAACTCCTTGAGAAGTAGTTGATACTGTGGTTTCTGTAGGTAAAGATGGATCTACGTCAATAGGGGTTTCTGTATCCAATGCGTCAATTGGATCTATTTCCATATCGTCGTTTAGTTCTTTTATAGCTTTATAGCTTTTGAATGATTCGAATTTAGGCATCTTGTTATTTTTGTTGTATATATCAAGATATGTCTTTATCTTCTTTATCCTAAATTTTTCATTCTTTTGATTTCTTTTAAAATCGAGTTATCTAGATCCTCTGTAACAGTTCTAAGTTCTACATCATAGATGTTTGAAATCGACCTAGCAATAGAAAATCTATCTAAAGAGTTTTTATATGTGTTGTCTTTTTCTTTTCTGATTGTCTCATCAGCGATTTCCCTTCCGAATTCGGAAATTTGTTTTTCGTATACTTTATAATTATTCATGCCTATTATATCTTAAAGATGATTATATATTTCAATGGATCGAATCTTTTTTATAAAAACTTCATCGATATATACAATTATGAAGCATTTAAAAAATTTTGATCAGATAAACGAGCAGCTATTTGGAGGTGCCGTTAGAAAATTTGCAGAGAATCTATTTGGTAAGGTAGTAAAGGACGGGGAAAAACAACCAACAGGTCCTTTTGAACCACCTAAAGATCTTAGCGGATATGGCAAATTTTCTCAGGGAAAAAGTGAATCATCTCCATTGGTTTTAGTTTTTGGTGGAATAGATGATTCAAAGGGTAGAAAAAGTGGAGAGTATATGTACGACTATTTTATTCCTACTGGTGACAAATACAACCTTTTTGTTGCAAAAGATCCTAACATTAGTGGTAAAGGAGCTTATAAGGCTATAAAAAATAAAGTTGGTGGAAAACCTTCTCTTGACATTCTATATGTTTTCTCTGGAGGATACAAACCTGCAATGGAGATATTAAAAGAGGTTGGCCCTAAAGAATTTGATAAAATCTATTTGGTAGATATTTGGATGGGTAATAAAACGGTAGAGGATTTTTATACAAAACTTGCTAAAGAAAATCCTGATCGAGTTGAGTATTATTACACATCATCTGGAGCACAAAGTGATTCTGCAAAAAATAGCATAGTTAAAAATGTCTCAGTCAAAAACGCTCAGAAGGAGAATAACCACTTTAAAACAAATGAAGATGCCGTTGCATCACTAGTTAACTTCGCATAATGAAACACATAAAAACATACGAACAGATAAACGAACAACTATTTGCTAGGGAGATAGGAATATTTAATAAGCTAATGGGAATTTCGATTGAGCAAGAAGGAGGTAAAGAACCTAACCTATTTCAGGCAGATAACCCAATGGGACTTGGACAGCCAAAAGTTCCTACTGAAAAAATCAGTACAACGGAACTTGACAAGTATGGGGCTAAGGTTGGAATCTCTGATAAAACTGATAATGGAAATATACAACAACCTAGTCCTGGTCCCATAGGAAATATTGTTAATTCAGCTTATGCGAATTTGAATGTACCAACTAGAAAAATTCCAGGCACTGGAGGCGGTAATTTAGGATGTGCAGCAGCAGTTTCATTGATGTTTTATAGAGCAACAGGATACGGTATAGCAGGTAATGGAGCAATAACTTTAGGTACATCGTCAATCTATAGTAATTTATCAAAAGAAAGTGAAAAGCCAGGAGCATCATGGAAAAAAATAATAAACTGGAAAACTGAATCACAGCCAGGTGATATTATTGTTACCTCTAGGGGAAGTCAGCCAGGACATACTGGTATAGTCGTAGACGGAGGAAATATAATATCAAATTCTTCTGGTGGATTTAACGGTGACAAAAAAGGACAAATAGAAATGAATTATAATCTTAATTCATGGGATAAAGTTGCAGCAAGAAATCCTTCACAAACTGCAGCATTTAGGTACGTTGGACCTTATAAAAGTAATTGGTCTTCTAATACACAATTAGCATAATTTTAATTTTTTTATTTAGCTAGAAGTTTCTATATTTACGAAAAACATTTATAAATGGAAAAGGTAATAAAGGTAACAGATAACTATAGGACAAATCCTGATAGTTTAATCCCAGGTGGATCAGTAGTAGAAACATTTGACAGTAAAGGCCTAAGACTTGTTTATGACAAGATTAAAAATCCAAGTGCATACGTTGCTCGTATAACTAAGGATTCTGATATTGTTAGAGTATTTGTTGACGGTCAAATTTTCTGGGAAAAAGAATAATAATGAAAGAATCATACGAAATAATCATTTTGCTTTTTGTTCATTGGGTAGCAGACTTTCTGTTACAAACCAAAAATATGGCAATTAATAAAAGCAAGGAAGTTGGATGGCTTACCTTTCATGTAGCTGTATATTCTTTGACCTGGTTTATTTTGCTGTCATTTATTTATGGAATTGAAAAGTCATTTATATTTTCAGCTATGACCTTTTCGTTACATTTTATAACTGATTTTTGGACTAGCAAATGGACTAGCAAATTATACAGGGATTCTAAATTTTATGGATTTCCCTCTTTTTTTAGTGTTATAGGACTAGATCAATGGCTACATTTTGCACAATTGATTTTAACCCTTGATTATATCAAGTCTTTGTAAATGGAAAAAATTCTTGGTGTTATCCCTGCTAGGTTTGCAAGCACTAGATTTCAAGGAAAACCTTTAGTTGATATATTAGGGAAACCTATGATTCAGCATGTATGGGAAAGATCTATACAATCTAAGAAAGTACATGAATGGATAGTCGCAACGGATAATATTGATATTTTTAATACAGTAAATGGATTTGGAGGTAGATCCATCATGACGTCTGAAAATTTATTTAGCGGTACTGATCGATGTAAGGAAACATTAGATCTTCTTGGAAATTCTTATGACTTTGTTATAAATGTACAAGGTGACGAACCTTTAGTTGAAACCGAACAGATTGATTCTCTTGTTCAATCTATAGTAAATTCACCCGGTGCAGATGTATCTACATTAGTAAAATTAAACAATAACTGGGATGATTTTCAAAATCCAAACAGGGTAAAGTGTATTAGAAATATAGGGGGAGATGCTCTTTATTTTTCTAGAAGCCCTATACCATTTGGATGTACTAAAGAAACATTTAATGGATTTTGGAAGCATCTTGGTATGTACGCATATTCATCATATTTTTTAAACGATCTGGATAATTTAGAAAACTCCGATCTAGAGGTAATGGAATCTCTTGAACAGTTAAAGTGGATAAACAACGGTAAAAGGATTATAACCATAGAGACCAAATATGAAACACCTTCCGTTGATACTCCATCCGATCTATTAGAAATAATAAAAAGGCTGAGAGGTATTTAACCTCCCAGCCCATAGTTTAATTTAAGTCTTGATCTTATTAAAGACGCTTCTTCTAATAGATTTGTATCCATGATTATTTGAAAACATTTTTTATATTCAATAGATTCTACTACATTTGGGTAAATTATAAAAATATAAAAAATGAAAAAAATCTTGTTTATTATCTTGGGCTTTACATCAACGTTGGCCTTTTCCCAGAATTCCGAGTCAAAAGTTTCTGGGTATTTTTCTGGTAGTATTTCAATACCCGGGGGTTCACAAAGTTTTAAAAGCAGATCATATGCTTCAGTTGAAACCGGAATTTGTTATGAAAACTTAACTGCTGGATTTGTAATTGGACGAGCAAGTCTAGACAAAGCAGATTTTCATAATATGTTTTGGGAGCTTAAAGCAAGTCCTTCAATTCAGATTTCCCCCGTTTACGGATATGCAGTTATCGGATATGGAGGTTATATGGATTATAAAAAATCATTTCTTGAATATGGAGCAGGTATTTACTATCCCTTTAAAAAAATGTCCTATTTTATCCAAATAACTAATTGGGACGAAATTAATTACTTTTCTGCCGGTTTAACTTATAACTTTAAATTCAAAAAACATGTACGTAATAATTAAAGAAATGCCCAATCAGAATGGGATTATTGTAAACGTGATCCTTATTAATTCACAAAGCGAAGTTTGGGAATTTGACAGTTTTGATGAAGCCGAAAAAGTAAGAACTGTTTTTGAAGCAAATTCTGATTCGGGATACAAATACACTGTTAAAAAAATCGGACAATAAAATATAAAAAAATGGAAAATAAAGAAAGACCAAAATACTTGGATTATTCAGTAACAAAACAAAAAGATGCAATTGAGACTTATTTTTGTGAGCCGTTGGATAAGAACGGTAAAAAAGAAGCAATGACTGACGATTTAAGCAAAGTGTTCATTACTCTTTGTATGGTAAAAGACGAGGAAGTTGAAAAAATGTACGAGGAGTTTAAAAAAGTATCTCACGTCTTTAAAATTTTTGAATCTAGAGCAGAGTTTGCCGGATTAAAAATTGACAAGAAAACAATGATTATGATTTCTTGTATTTGTTCTAGCCCCGGGGAAGCTGTTATGTATGTTTATTATCTTCTTTATAAAACCAAAAAACTTGGTTTGAAGGAACTTTCGTTTGAAAAAATGAGCATGGATATTTTTCCTTTTGGCTTCTTCGCTGATGATACACTAAGCTATTATTGGGATACTCAAAAAGTTAATAGAGGTGTAAAAGACGCAGGAAGCGATAATCTATTGGATTATCCTAGTGCAATGGAAAGTTTGGTTATAGGTTGAAATTAAACCGATTACCCATTGTATAATCTATAAATTTTTACTAATGAACGAGATTATTTTCGAAAGCACTAAAATTCAAGAATTAATTGAAAAATATCCAAACGACCAAGAATTGGGTAAAGCAATTAGATCGTATTATACATATTTAAAAGATAATATCAAAGAGAAAAAAATAATTAAGGATGAAAACTAAGAGAGATGTAGCATTAATTTTATTGATTGGATTTATACTAGTAACTTTTATTATATTATTAGATCCGAAAGTTAGGAAGGGTAAAGAACTAAATAAGAATCATACGTCTTATAATGTAGAAAATATCCAGATAGACACTACATCAAATAAATGGTTTGGTATTCCTGTAGTTGAAGTTGAGAAGGTAAATCAAAAACAAGGCAAGTATTCAGTTACACTTGAAAACGGAATTCTTTTTTATTCTAATAAAAAATATTCAATAGGCGAGATGGGAGCCTGGATTAATAATACTGATAGTATTATTTTCGAAAACCCAGAAATAAAAAAAATATGGTAATTTGTGTTGATTTCGATGGTACTTGTGTAACCCATGAATTTCCTAGAGTAGGAAAGGATATAGGATCAGTACCTGTTTTAAAAGAACTTATTGAGAACGGTAATAAATTGGTTCTTTTTACAATGAGGAGTAATCGTCCTAATGGGAAATTCCTGGATGATGCGGTTAATTGGTTTAGTAATAACGATATCCCACTTTATGGGATTCAGCAAAATCCATCCCAAAGTCAATGGACATCATCACCAAAAGCATATGGCGAAGTCTATATTGATGATGCAGCTCTTGGGTGTCCTTTGGTTTATCCTGGAGGTACTGAAAAGCCTTATGTTGATTGGAATAAAGCTAGAAAGATGTTAATAGAAATAGGAGCAATCCTTAAAGTTTAAAATTATGGAAGAACTACACACTTCACCAAGATTAGGAGATTGGGAAGCAAAAGCAGAAGGTGAAGATTGCGTTAATATTAAAATAAGTGAATCTTTAGATATTGAAGGAGCTAAGATTAAATTTCTAGGAAAAAATCGGGAGCCTTTAATAGAAATGAAAGTAAGCTCTAGGGATATTCACCTTTGTATGAAAATTGGTAATCCCACATTTGTTGAAATGCACACAAAGAGCGGTGTTTCGGTAAGATACGTTGAAGGATCAGGAAAAGAATTTTATAAAAACAATTAATAAAAATGAAAGACAGTTTAGGAGATAGAATGAAAAGTAACTACGAGGACAGATATAGGATCAGTCTTCCAAGAAGAACAAATATTATTATCCGTATCGACGGTAAAGCTTTTCATAGCTATACTAAAGGATTGGAAAGACCTTTTGATAAAGCACTTTCTGATGATATGGACGAGACAACTAAGTTCTTGTGCGAGAATATACAAGGAGCTAAAATGGGATACGTTCAATCTGATGAAATTAGTATTTTAATCACTGATTACGAGGACTTAGGTACTCATGCATGGTTTGATAATAATCTTCAGAAGATGTGCTCTATTTCGGCTTCTTTAGCAACTACAAGATTCAATCAGCTTAGATTAGCTAGAAGATTTAGAAATATGATAGATCTAGAAATGCCTAATACTGACGTAAATGTTTCTATTGCAGCAGACATGATTGAAAAATTTAAAACTGCTCAGTTTGATGCTAGAGTATTCGTAATTCCAGAGGCTGAGGAGGTAGTTAACTACTTTATTTGGAGACAGCAAGATGCTACTAGAAATTCTATTTCAATGGCTGCTCAGTCAATGTTCTCTCATAAAGATCTTCAAAATAAAAGTACATCAGATATGCAAGACATGATGATGTTGAAAAAAGGAGTGAATTGGAATGACTACCCAACAAGATTTAAAAGAGGTACAGCGGTTATAAAGGTTGAAGGTAAATTTATGGCTAAAGACTTTGATTTTAAAAACGACGGAAAAACATATCCCATTGAACCGGATCAAGTAATTACAAGAAGATTTTGGAGTGCATCAGAAACCCCAATTTTTACGCAGGATAGAGAATTCATTCTTAATTCATTTATTAAAAAAGAAGAAAATGTCGGAGCTTAATTTTTTAGAAATCCACAAAGAAAGTATGGAGAATCTAGGTTTCTGGGATGAGACATACAAAAAAACAATTATGCACATGATCGAAACCGGATACAAAGATGAGGTTATTAAAGAATGGGGTATATCTGATTTAATTGTTAACGGAGACAAAATCTTAATCAAATGGTATAAAAGACATATGCCTTTGAGCAAGGAACAGCTAAAAGAAAAATACGGAAGATAATATGGGGTGCGACATTCACTTATTCACTGAAATCAATAGAGAAAAAGAAGGCAAAGAAAAATGGGTAAATAATGATTGTTGGAAACACAATCCTTATTATGACCCTAATGATCCTGACGGAGAAAATCCGATGGATCATGTATCTATATACTTAGGAAGAAACTATGATCTTTTTGGTATTCTAGCAAATGTTAGAAATTATAGCGAAAATGGATGTATAGACGATCCTAGAGGACTTCCTGATAATATGTCATGGGTAACTAAAATTGAAGCAGATAGGTGGGAAGGAGATGCACATAGTCATAGCTGGTTTACTCTTAAAGAGCTAAAAGATTACTGCCTAAAGAACGGTAGAATGAAAAGATCAGGTATGGTTAGTCCAGAGAATGCTAAGTTACTAGACGAGGGTAAAGGTACACCAAATTCGTGGGCAGGATGGACAGATCCATTGATGAAATGGGTTCATAGGGAATGGGAAGAAGTATCATCTCTTTATTCTTTAGTTCAAAAATTAGATAACGAGTGTAGAGAAGAATTTTGGATTCAAAAAAACAATGATCTGAATGATCGTTACGAGGCAGAAAAAAATTACCGTATAGTTTTTTGGTTTGACAGCTAATATGAGGTATTACGCAGGAATAGGATCTAGAGAAACCCCTCCTGGTATTGAACCCATGATTGAGGTTGTTGCTGGATTTTTAGGGAAGCTTGGATTTGTTTTAAGATCAGGAGCAGCTCCTGGAGCGGACTCCATGTTTGAAAAATATTGTACTGGCGAAAAGGAAATATATCTTCCTTGGAAAAAATTCAATAGCAATTTATCTGATCTTGACATAGATTCTATGGACACGGAAATAGTTGCAAAAGCGAGGGAAATTGCTAAAAAATATCATCCAAGTTGGAACTACTTGTCAGAACCAGCTAAAAAGTTAATGACCAGAAATACTTTTCAGATCCTAGGAAATGATTTAAAAACCCCTGTATCATTCGTAGTATGTTGGACAAGAGGAGGAACAATAAATGGAGGAACAGGCCAAGCAATGAGAATTGCAAAAGATATGAAAATTCCTATTTTTAATCTCTATAACAAAGACTCCGTACACAAAATTAAAATACACATAACTAATAACATCTAAAAAGTAAAAAATGTCAAATACACTCAATTTGCCACAGCCAAAAGAGCGGAACTTGTTTTTGGCAAAACAAGTGGATCAGGATTCCATTAACAGTATTTCAAAAGCAATAATCTCAATTAACGAAGATGATGAATATGTTACTAAAATATATCATGCGCATGATCTAGAATATAAACCAAAACCTATTAAGCTTTATATTGATTCGTATGGTGGATATGTTTATCAATGTATGGGTCTTTTAGGAATTATGAATTCCAGCACAGTTCCTGTTCATACAATAGTTACCGGATGTGCAATGTCCTGTGGATTTTTAATTTCTATATCTGGTCATAAAAGATTTGGATATCCTAAGTCTACTTACTTATATCACCAAGTTTCAGGAGGAGCAGTTGGTACAGTTAGAGAAATGGAAGAAGAAATTATTGAATCTGTAAGATTGCAAAAAATGATCGAGGAGATTACCCTTGAAAATACAAAAATTACTCAAAAGAAATTAGATCGAATTTATAAAACAAAAAAAGATTGGTTTATGAATACTAGCGAAGCTCTAAAATTAGGAGTGATTGACGAGGTTATTTAATACCAAAATTATATTTAAAACTCATAGATCGATCTATGGGTTTTTTGTTGCCAATAATTTTAGAAAACGATATATACTCTAAAAGAAGTAATAATGCCTTCATCTAGAAAATTTATATCAGTCTGTTGTAGTGACACTGGAACTAATGGTGATGTACCATTATATTGCTCCTCGTTAGACGTTTTTTATTACGGAACAGGTGGCGGTGGCGGTGGAGCAACACCATCAGGAGCTACCGGTGCATTCCAAATAGCAGATGGCGCCGGGGGATTAAGCGGTATTGGGGCTTATAACCTCTCTTCAAATAATATACTTATTGGAGCTACTGGAGTTTCTGGAACATATAATACAGTTTTAGGTGTTAATGCAGGAGAATCATCTGTATTAGCAACACAATATAACGTCTTTATAGGTAATAAATCAGGTCAAAATACTACAGGAGGTATATGTAACACATTTCTTGGGTATGATTCAGGAAGAATTAATACAACAGGATCTAATAATACATTAATAGGCGCATCATCTGGAGTATCTTCAACAATAGGTGCTTGTAATACTTTTATAGGAACTAAATCCGGAAATAATAATGCTAATGCTACAGGAAACGTTTTTGTAGGATATCAAGCAGGGTACAGTGCAACGGGGGGTAACTCTTCAGTTCTTATTGGACCTAATGCAGGAGCATCTGCTGCATGTCCTAAATTCAGTATTTTTATTGGAGATAGCGCAGGTAAAAATTTTACAGGATCCCCAAATACCATTATTGGTGCAGGTGCAGGAAATAGTAATGTTACTGGAATAAACAATGTTCATGTTGGATACTTATCTGGAAATAGAGGGGTATCTGGATCGTATAACGTTTTTCTAGGAGACTTAACCGGATATACAAGCTCATCTGATTGTAATGTCTTTATAGGTTATTGTGCTGGATACGTTAACACAACAGGTTCTAATAATATATTTACTGGGGTATTATCAGGATCATTCAACACTTTTGGCTGTAATAATATTTTCTCTGGATATAAATCTGGAAATTGTAATTCAACAGGATCCTTTAATACATTTATTGGTAATCAAGCAGGCTCATTAAATACTGTATCTTTAAATACTTTTATTGGTTCAGCAGCAGGTGTAGTAAATACAACAGGATGCTGTAATACATTTTTAGGGTTTGAATCTGGATGCTCAAATACTACTGGATCAAGAAATACATTTACGGGATTTGGAGCTGGTGGTAAAAATACATTAGCATGCGATAACTCATTTTATGGATTTGGATCAGGATGTGCAAATACAACAGGAGGATCCAATACGATAATTGGAGCAAATTCGGGTATAGCTAATACATTTGGATCTGTAAATACCTTTTTAGGAGCTTGTTCTGCATATAATAATACAACAGGAGCTTGTAATACTTATGTAGGATTTGCAGCAGGATATTCAAATACTTCAGGAGGATCAAACGTAAATGTTGGATATAGATCTGGTTATAACAATACAACAGGAATTGGTAACATTGTTATCGGTTTAGATGCAGGATTTTCGAGTGCTACTGGTAATGGATCAGTATTAATTGGTTTTGGAGCAGGGTGTGCACTAACAGGAGGAATAGATCTTACTGCTTTAGGATATCAAGCTGGGTGTGTAAATACTACGGGATCATATAATACATTTGTTGGTAATCAAGCAGGATCACTTAATACATTTGGTCTTTTAAATACATCAATTGGTAAACTTTCTGCCCAAAAAAATACAACAGGGTCTTATAATACATTTCTTGGAGCAAGATCAGGAGCGGCAAATACATTCGGTGATTGTAACACATTTGTAGGAGCAGATTCTGGATGCGAAAATACTACTGGATGTTTTAACAGTTCCGTTGGGTACTTATCTTTACAGCATAATACTACTGGTTCAGGAAACGTTGCAGTAGGTAATCAAAGTTTAAATGGTAATACATTAGGAGGTAAAAACGTAGGCATCGGAGATTGTGCAGGTAGAGCATCTGCTACCGGATCTGATAATGTTTTTGTAGGTGTTTGTGCAGGTGCTGTAGCAACAGGAGGAGTATCAAAATTAACATTTATTGGATCTTGTGCAGGTAAATCAAATACTACAGGGGCACAAAATACTTTCATTGGAGCAGGAGCTGGTGCTACTAATACAACAGGAACAGATAATATTTTTATAGGTTATTCTGTAGGATTTGCTAATACTACCGGTTCTTATAATACAGTAGTTGGTACATTAGCAGGTGGGGTAAATACAACTGGTGCAAAAAATACATTTCTTGGCTATAATACAGGGGTAGCTAATACCTTTGGAGGATGCAACACATTTGTTGGTATTGATTCAGGAGCATCAAATACAATAGGAAACGGCAATACATTTAGTGGTATATGTAGTGGTAGGGCTAATACTGTTGGTCAGGAGAATAGCTTTTATGGTTCAAGAGCAGGATGCACGAACACCACTGGTTCATATAATTCTTTTGTAGGTACAGATTCTGGATTTGCAAACACTACAGGAGCTTGCAATACATTTATAGGTGGTGGAGCAGGAGGTTCAAATACATTTGGTAACTATAATACTTTACTTGGATTTGGAGCAGGTAGAGCAAATACCTCTGGAAATAATAACTTATTTGCTGGATGCTGTGCAGGATCTGCTAATACCACCGGATGTAATCAAACATTTTTAGGAAGTGAGGCTGGTAAATTAACAACTTCAGGGGTAAGAAATACATTCGTTGGATATCAATCAGGATGTGCAAATACAACAGGTTCAGATAATACTGCTTTAGGTTATTGGTCTGGATCCTGTGGTAACTTTGGTGTTTATATAGGGGTATGCGCAGGATTACAGGGAACAACAGGAACAGCAAATACATTTATCGGTTACACATCAGGATATGCTAATACTTTTGGAGCTAACAATACATTTGTAGGATATAAATCTGGAAGTGCAAATACAACAGGAGCATCTAATACATTTATTGGTAATGAGGTAGGGAATCTAAATACAGGTGGTGCAAAAAATACATTTACCGGCTACCAATCAGGATGCGCAAACACAACTGGATCTGGTAATACCTATTATGGTATGTGGGCAGGTAAAGTCGGTACATATGCTGCTTCAAACTCATTTTTTGGATACCAATCAGGGGTAGCAAATACAACTGGGGGATGTAATACCTTTATTGGTACTGAATCTGGATTAAACAGTACTATCGGAACAGAGTTAACTTTCCTTGGATATAGAGCAGGAGCATGTAATACATCTGGAAACTGTAATACGTTTTTAGGGAATTCTTCAGGATATCAAAATAGTACAGGATGCGGCAATTCATTTATGGGTAATTGCTCTGGGTATTCAAATACTACGGGTATTCAAAATACATTTATGGGAGATGGAGCAGGATATAGTTCTGTAGGATCTAGTTATAATACATTTATTGGTTACCAATCTGGATATTTAACAACGCAGGGAACATGTAACGGAGGATGTTTAAATACATTTGTAGGATGGGGATCTGGACGTTCAAATACTGTAGGTATGTATAATACTTATCTAGGATATAATGCAGGGTTTTCCGGAACTGTAGGATCTGGTAATACCTACATTGGATATTTATCAGGACAATCAACTACAGGTGCTACTAGTAATACCTTCCTTGGATATTCATCTGGTTTAAGTAATACTACAGGAGCAGGTAATACATATCTTGGAGCAGCAGCAGGTCTTTCAAACACTACAGGATGTAACAATACAACCCTAGGGATTAATGCAGGAGCTGCTATAACAACTGGAGTTTTTAATACTGTAATAGGATCATTAGCAGGTGATTCCAATCTTACTATTAATAATAATAATATCGTTATTGGTGCTTGTGCAGATGTAAGTAATGCAGATGTAAATGACGCTATTATAATAGGTGCAGGGGCAACTGGAACTTGTAGAAAATTCTCATTAGGATCAGGGACACATCCATTATTACTTGCAACAATAAACACAGTTGCTAAACCTCTTGTATGTGGAATATGTTCATATGTCAACGGAGTACCTGTTATAATTCCTTTCTCTAGTTAAGAAACTTAATTAGTTTTTCTAGATATAATTTAGAAAATGTCTAATGGAATTTATTGTATTTAGTATCTCTGGTGGAATTGGAAAAAACGTTATAGCAACATCTGTTGCTAGAGCAATTAATGAACAATATCCCGATCGAAAAATTATCATATTAACTGCTCATCCTGACATTTGGATTAATAATCCTAGGGTATACAAAGTTATTCAGTTTGGACAAACCGCTTATTTTTATGATGATTATATAAAAGATAAGAATACTCTAATCTTTACTCACGATCCTTATGGTTCAACTGATGCAATATACAGAACAAAACCATTATCCCAGGTTTGGTGTGAATTATATGGAATATCATGGAAAGGTGAAAAACCAGAGCTTTATTTTACCGAATTGGAAAGGGATCAACTTTTTCATACTGTTAATAAAACAGGACCAATATTGTTAATACAACCTTTTGGCGGTGCTCAGACACACCATAAATATTCTTGGATGCGTGATATTCCTCCGGTTCTTGCACAAAGAATTGTTGATGAATTTAAGAATGACTACCGGATAATTCAAATTAAAAGAGAGGACCAACTTCTTTTAAATGGTGCAGAATTTTTAACTGCAAATCCTAGAAATTTAGCACTAGCTTTAATGCTTTCAGATAAAAGAATTTTTATTGATTCATTTATGCAGCATGCTGCTGCAGCTCTAGGACTTAGTTCTTCTGTTTTTTGGATAGGCAATTCATCATTAACATTTGGGTATAATATACACCAAAACATTGTAACATCTTTTGAAGTTGGTAGCACTAGAAATAGCTTATTTGATCCTTTTGATATTCAAGGGGATCCAATACAATTAGCAACTCCGCCATCATCTTTGTTTGATACAGAAAGTGTTATATCCGCTTTAAAAGGAGCTCAAGGACCGCAATTAAGTAATAATTCCACAGTAAATCCTACTATCATTCCAGCTTCAAAACCTAGTATTTCAAAACCTCCTTCTATACAGGTTCCGAATATTCCTGATATAACAGAGATTATCCCCGGTATAGAGGTTATAGGTCTTGTTCCTCTTGATTCTAATGGCAATGTAATAGAGGAAAAGACTGTTGCTAAGTCAAAGAAAAAGTAATTCTCGATATATACGAGGATGAAGAATCTTAAAAATTTTGTCCTATTTGAAAATGATTCCGAAGAGGGATCATTTTCTTTTGAAGAGCTTTCCGACTCCGCTAAAAAAAATGCGATTGAAAGTGTTAAGCAAGGTATGTGGGAAGGCGAATATGGCGCTGATGATATAGCGGAATGGGTAATCGACGATGATTATATTTTTGAGCCAACACACGAGGAGATGATTAAAGTTTTTGGAGAGAGATACGACGAGGATCTTAATGGGAATCCAATGATAGGAAATGCTAGAAAAGATATATCATACATTTCTAAATCTGATCAGAATTATTATTTACACTGTAAAAATGCTTTAGATGTTAATAATAAAGAAATGTTTCTTGGATTTCTTGGAATACCACCTTATTTCTGGGATGATGTAAATTATTATTTTAATGATTCTGGAACATATACAAAAATAGAATTTGAGATAGAAAACGAGGACGATCTAGATGAATACCAAATAAAAATGCTAAATGAATATATTGAGAAAGCAGAAAAAATATTTGGAGACCATATGTCTAATGTTCTAACAAGAATAACAAATGATATAGATGCTCAATATGAAGATCCTCAAATAGAAGAAAGAATTGAATCAAATGATATAAAGTTTGATCCCGAAGGAAACCCAATCGATTAAAATCAGTATAAAATCCGATACCCTCGGATTTTTTTTATTTCTAGGGATAAAATATTAGATTTGCGAATAATCTACTGATTTAAGATATGAGTGATATAAAAAATAAAAAACCAATTGTGGATATTTCGGTCTTAAATGAAGACCAACAACATGCTTTTAACGAGCTTAGAGATTTTATACATGGAAAAAGCGAGGACATTTATGTAATCAAAGGATGGGCAGGTACAGGAAAAACATTCTGTGTTAGCCTTTTAGTAAGATATGTTCTTGAAGTAATGAAGCCAAATAATAGTTGGTACAAAATAGCAGTTACCGGTCCAACTAATAAATCTGTAAGGGTAATTAAAAAATCTACCGGCATTTTAAATCATAGGGTATCTTTTAATACTATACACAAAATGCTTGGACTTACTGAAAGAATAACCTCGGACGGTAGGCAAGAGTTTGTAAACCAGGGAGATTTTAGGCCTCCGATAGAATCAATTAAGCTCTTAATTATAGATGAGGTTTCTATGCTAAGCGATGATCTTTTTCATGAAATAGTAAAGTATAGAGAAAAAATTAAAATCATTTGTATGGGAGATCCTGCTCAGATTCCTCCTGTGGGAAGACCTGATTGTATTCCATTTAGAGACGAATTAGCAGAAGCTTATGGGATTAAAACGGTGGAGCTTAAAACTATAATGAGACAAAAGCAAGGCAACCCTATAATTGACACATCAGTTAAGATTAGACAGAATCTAGAAAATCCTTCAATCGATACTGGGAGAGATACTAATCTTAATGAACTAGGAGATGGTATAGAATTTTTAAATCTGAATTCTCCCGATATAAGAGAAAGTTTTCCTTCCATATTAGATGTATACTTCAATTCAGATAGATTTAAAAAAGATCCGGAGTATGCTAAAATTATAGCATGGAGAAACAAAACAGTTGCTACTATGAACGGATTAGCAAGAAAAGTTATCTATGGTGAAAAATCATTAGAAGCTAAAATCCTAATAGGAGAAAAACTTATTGCAAATAATCCAATCATAGAAAATAACGAGATACTCTTTAATACCAATGATGAATTTACTGTTGATAATTTTAAGATCAAAGAAAGTAGGTTTAAAATAGATGATGAGATTGTTCCTCTAAAATATTATGAAACTGGTGTGATCTTCATTAACGACGAGGAGAAAGAATTAATGATGTACATTGATATTCTTCACGAGGAAAGCCAATCAGAGTTTGATAGAATAGCTAATAACCTAAAAAGAATAGCCATTGAGAAAAAAGGTAAAGAAAAATCTTGGGTTAAGTATTATGAATTTTTAAGAAGATATGCTGACGTTAGTTATGCTTATGCAATAACTGCTCACAAATCTCAAGGAAGTACCTATACGACTGCATTTGTTCTTGAGGACGATATAAATGTCAACCTGAACGTGATAGAAAGAAACCGTATTAAATATACTGCTTACACAAGATCTAGTAATAAGCTTTATGTTCTTAAGAGATTCTAATGATTTGTTAATAATTTAATAAAGAATTTTCTACAATTTAATATGATCTCCGATAAATATATAAAACATGGGGATAAAAGATCTTTTAACTATAGTAGTTCCTTGCAAGGATGAAGAAAAAGGTATTTATGATTTTTTGACCTCAATAGATTCCCAAAACGATATAAAAGGAACAAAGGTAATTATCTGCGATGCTAGCAATGATAATACAATAGATATAGTTCTTAATTCCAATTTAAAAAATGTAGATGTATTTGTGGCCAAAGGAGGATTACCTTCAGTTGCAAGAAACAATGGATTCTCTTTTTGTGGAACACCTTATGTTCTTTTTTTAGATGCTGACATGATCTTAAAAAATAAAAATACAATAAAAAATTGTATTAACAAAATATACGGAAAAGAATTACTTACTATTAGAACATACACAGATTTCCCATATTCTATTGTAATGTTTATTTTTTATATCTTACAATTAATAATCAAATACAAAAGTCCATTTGCTTTAGGCGGATTCCAATTATGGGATTCTAATGCTTTTAAAAAATATGGTATGTTTGATACTAATGCAAAAGTTGCAGAGGATTATAAATTAAGTAAACTTGTTAATCCATCAAAATTCATAATACTGTATTCTAGAATTTATACGTCCCCTCGAAGATTCCATAATAAAGGTGTTTTTTATATGATAAAACTCCTAATAGGATTTTGGAAAAATAAAAATAATAATGAGTATTTTAAAACAGATCACGGGTACTGGAAATAATAAAAGAACTCTAATAATAAGTGATGTTCACTTAGGATCTAAAGGATCTAGAACAGAAGATTTGCTAAAACTTTTATCAAAAGAAAAATACGACAGGCTAATTTTAGTCGGGGATATAATAGATGGATGGTTAATTAAAAAATACCATTGGTTCCCTGAATCACATATTAAAGTAATTAAGAAGATTTTAAAAATCTCAAAAAAGAAAGATGTCATATACATTACTGGTAACCATGACGAATTTCTTAGAGAATATGCTCCGCATTCAATTGGAAATATATCGATTGTTAATGAATTTATAGAAGAAGATGTTTGGATAGTACATGGAGATTTATATGACGGAGTAGTTAAATTAAGATGGCTTGGTATTTTAGGATCTGTTGGATATGATTTTGCTATAGGCATAGATCAAAGAGCTAAAAAGATAGGGCTTAAAACAAGTCTTAGTAAATTCTTAAAAAATAATGTAAAGCAAGCTATTAAGTTTATTACTCAATTTGAATCTGAGTTAATAAGACAGTGCATCAAAAGGGATTGCAATACTGTTATATGTGGTCACATACATACACCATCGGACAAGGTGATCGGTGGCATAAGATATCTAAATACTGGTGACTGGATAGAAAACACTAGTTATATTATTTGGGAGGGGGATAGATTTATTCTTAAGAATTATCTACCTTAATTGAAATTATTTCTTTCTTTTGCTCTAATAATAATAAAAGAAAGAATGAAAAAGTACACTGTTTTCTTACTCGTATTTGCACTTTTAGCTCTTAGTGGATGTGCAGATAGTCAAGACTTACATACGTGCGTTAGCGGTCATGTATATGGTTTCTGGGGAGGCCTATGGCATGGAATAATTGCACCATTTGATTTTATAGGAATGCTTATATGGGACGATGTTGCTGTATATGCACCTAATAATAATGGCGGATGGTACGCATTCGGTTTTGTCCTAGGAATAGGGGGATTTAGCGGTACAATTTCAAGAACAACAAAAAAATAAAACCCCTTTTGGGATTAATATGGGAAACCTAGATAGGATGAAGGAAATAACAGATATAAACATTCAGGTACTACAAGATGGAGGTATGGTAATGAGATCTACGTGGGTTTGTATGACGAAAGATTTAGGGGTTCATAATAACGCTTTTGGAGGTATTCTTCTAGCTCATATCGATGAGATTTGTGCATTCTTTGCTGCAGAGATCTGCGATACACCTATGATGGTAACAAGGAGTCTTAATTCTGAATTTCTAATGCCAATGAAAGTTGGTAATGTAATTAAGACTTATTGCGGAATAGAAAGCATAGGGAATACTTCAATTAGTATTATAGTTGAAATGAGAAAATACAATGTTAGAAATGACGCTGAAGCTGTATGCTTAAGGGCAAAAGCAACATTTGTTAGAATAGACGAAGAAGGGTCTGCAATTCCTATTGAATCTTCGATTAAAAGAAAATACGAATCAAGAATTAAACAAAAATAATGTCAAGAATAACTTATGTAATATTCTTAGCAGTTTCGTCTGCTAAAGAAATCGGACAAATTTTTTCATTAAAATCTAATCCTATTTTAGATCTTTTGTACATTATTATGTTTATGTATATGATACTAAAAATGATGTCAAATACTCTTCCTCCTTGGGTTTGGAGAGATGGATTTGGGATTGTTGGTTTATCTGCTATTCTGTATTTAATATTGATTGCTATTGGAGTTCCTAGTCATCCAATTAAAATAATAGATTCTAGTATATGCTTATTTGCATGGATAAAATCAATGAATTATCTAAATAATTATAAAGAAGAAAATGAAAATATCTGAAAAATATAGACATATAGGATACTCCTATCCAGGAGTTCCTAAGGGATGGGTTCCTATTGTGGAAGATGCAATAGTTAAGATCGAAAATGAAATGTGGCCAAAATGGATACCATTATTTGTTAAAAGATACATCCATAAAAAAGCAACTGGTAACTCAGTGGTTAGGGTAGAAAGTCAATTCTGGAATAAAATAAGGAACAGATTAACTAAAGGCCAAATGATTACCGACATAAAAGATAAATTTGCAACTCTTAGAATCTATGGCCATTATGGCGATAAAATAGAAAAGATTATAGAGGAGGCGGAAGTAAAATGTATTAATACGTGCGAAACGTGTAGTTCTACATATGGGGTAAGATCTATTAATTATGGGTGGATTTATAACCTTTGTAAAGATTGTAGATCAAAAAAGAAAGTTAATAAAAAAACAAAAGTTGAAAGTGGAAAATAATAATGCTTTATCATATGCACTAAGATATTCTCAGTTAGAATCTGATTTACTACACGGAGGATATCAGGGAGATTTAATGCACGAACAGATAATGGATATTCTTGTCGGAGAAATAATTAATGATATAGGTGACGACAAAGAAAAAATGAGATCTGCTTTAATGAACATTTCAATTCTGGGTAGGGTACAAGGGGAACAAAATCCTGATAACTCATTAAAAGATGCAGCTCTTTCTACAATTACTTCTATCTTCCACTATGGAAATTTTAAAGTTGAAACACCAAATGAAAGAGTACTTTTAAATATTCTAAAAGTTCTTGGGTATTGGCCAACAACGGAGGAAGAAATTATTAAAAGATCAATACCCGATGGTTTATTTAAAAAGCTAAATGTTGATATTTAATTTTTTTATTTTGGATTTTTCTATTATTTTTGTAAAATGAAGAAGATACTAAGCTTAGGCGATGTACACGGTAGAGATAAATGGATGTTTCATACACACGGAAGCCCATATGAATTTGAGTGGTGGAAGGTTGCTGTAGAAAATGGTGCTCCGGGAGACGATGATTACTGGAAAGATCATCCATATATGGAATATGACAAAATAATTTTTGTTGGAGATTATGCTGATAGCTATGATCTAAAAAATGAAGTTATACTTAATAATCTAAAAAATATTGTTTTCTTTAAAAAAATGGTTCCTAATAGGGTAGAACTTTTAATAGGAAATCATGACATTCAGTATTTTATAGAAAATGAAATTTGCAGCGGATATAGAACTGAAATGAAAGCTGATCTTTGTGATATTTATAATGACAAAAAGGCTGGTTTTAAATTAGCACACTATGAAGTTGGAGATGATGGACAGCAATGGTTATGGACTCATGCTGGTGTTACTAATGGATGGCTTAAAGAATTAAGGAGAGAAGTTTATAATCCAAATCATAGATTTTATGATATTGTAAAAGACCTAGATTTTTGCGATCTTCTTAATACTGTTTTTGAAATGAGACTTGGTGTTGTTTTCAATGTTGATGCTCATAGCGGAGGAATTGATCTTTGGGCTGGTCCTTTATGGGTAAGACCTAGCGTTTTTAATGACTATCCTTTAGAAGGAATAAATCAAGTTGTTGGACATACACCACAAAGAGGGATAAAAGTAGATTGGTGCAAAGGAGTAAATCATCACTTTATAGATTGCCTTTGGGATGATTACGATGAAGCTTTAAAAATAAAAATATGACAAGAAGATTTAGATTTTACAAAGAGGGAAACGGAAATTGGTATGTAGATTTGCCGGAGTGGGAAGGTACTAAAGCAGAACTTCAAATGGTGTCAGGAGCGGATTCTTTTTTAGATATACTATCGGAAGGAGAAGCGGAAGTTCATGTAGTTCTTTCTGATGATTATTTTGAAGGTTCTGATAATTTAGAAATGACTAAATTGGGTAGACTTGAAGGATGGGAACTTGGCGAGGGAGCTTGGTATAATCTTAATACTTATAAGGGAATCCCAAACTTTAATCTGGAGATGTGGTTGTGTGATGTTACAAAATTTGTATTCGGGAATTTTCCAAAAATTATATATTTCTCAGTAAGTGCCTAAAAATATACATATAAAAAATAGAAAAGCTTCCTTTGATTATTTCTTTATTGAGGAGTATTCAGCAGGGATTCAATTGTTTGGATCTGAAGTTAAATCGATAGCTGCAGGAAAAGTATCGATGGTAGATGCCTTTTGTTATTTTGATAAAGAAGAGCTTTTTGTTAAAGGAATGAATATATCTCCAATGGGGGATTTTACCCATGACCCTTTAAGGACAAGAAAACTTTTACTTAAAAGAAAAGAGCTTAAGAAATTAGGGAAAGGCCTGGATGAGGGGGTTACTATAATACCAACTCTTATTTTTTCTAATGAGAGAGGAAAACTTAAAATAAATGTAGCACTTGCTAGAGGTAAAAAGAACTACGACAAAAGAAATTCGATAAAAGAAAGAGAAATTTCCAGAGAAATCTCTAAATTTATATAAGTTACAAGACTTTCGGGGAATATATACTTAGTAAACCCTGAAAATGATAAAAAACTCTAAAATACTATTTATACTTTCAGCATTTATAATGCTGATTTTTTTTGTTGTTAAAACTTCGGTTTTAATAGGCATAAAAGAATCTACATACTTAACTAGAGGTATAGAATATATATGTTTTTTGTCCTTTATACCTTTATTCTGGGGAATATTAAAAACATTTATTAACAATGGTAAAGAATCCATTAAAGAAAATAAATATAATTCCAAATTAAATTCATCATTAATACATTTAGCAAGAAATGAATGTTTTTATACAGGAAGTTTAGAAGGATCTTCTAAATTAATTGCTAATGAAGTATCTAATATTATTTCTTCCGACAGGGTTTCTTTATGGTTTTACTCGGAAGAAAAAGAATCTATTATTTGCAAACAACTTTATATAAGCGGGGAGAATAAATTTTATAATGGGATTGAGCTTTTTAAAAAAGACTTTCCTCAATATTTTGAAGCATTAGAAAATAATCCAATAATTGTTGCAAATAATGCAGAAACTAACATTGCAACAGCATGCTTTACCGATTCTTATCTTAGACCACTTGGTATAAAATCAATGCTTGATATCCCAATATATTATAAGGGATCTTTAATAGGTGTTATATGTATCGAGAATCTCTCTCAGAGAGAATGGAAAGATTCGGAAGTTTCCTATTTACAAATAATATCTTCCTTATACTCGTTCGGATTTTCTGTTAATGAATCTAATTTTTTATCTTCTCAAATGATAGAGAATGAAAAATTTCTTGATGCTGCTTCTATTATTTCAGTTGCGGACGAAAAAGGAAAAATAACTTACGTAAACCAAAGATTTACTAATGTTTCTGGCTATTCATTAGAAGATGTTATTGGTAAAGATCATAACATAGTAAACTCGGGTACACACCCTAAAGAATTTTGGACTAATATGTACAAAACTGTAATAGTAGATAAAAAAATATGGAATTCAGTTTGTACAAATAGAGCTAAAGACGGAAGCCTATATTATGTTGACACCTTTATTAAAGCTAAATTCGATAATGATAAGCTTATTGGGTTTTCTTCTATAAGACAAGACGTAACTGAATTAAAAAGAAAAGAGATTGAAATATCAAATAGAATGAACGCAATTAATAGATCAAATGCTGTTATTGAATTTGATCTAGAAGGTAATATAAAATTTGCAAATGATTCTTTTTTAAATACATTAGGATATTCACATGATGAAATTATTGGTAAGCACCATAGCTTATTTATAGAGGATTCTTTAAAAGATAGTAATGAATATAGAGATTTTTGGAAATCCTTGGGTGAAGGAAAATTCTTTAGAGGCGAGATCACAAGAAAGAAAAAAGACGGTACACTAATTTATCTACAAGCAACTTACAACCCTATTATAGGAAATGATGGGAAACCTTATCGAGTAATGAAAATTGCTACAGATGTTACTGAAAGTTTTAATCAGCAAAAGGAAATAGAAAAGAAAAATACTTACCTTGAACATGCTGCTAAGATTCTTAGACACGATATGCACAGTGGAATTAATACTTATATGCCTCGTGGACTAAGCTCTTTAGATAGAAGATTATCAAATGAACAAATAAAGGATCTTAAAATTGAAGCTCCTATAAAAATGATTAAGGAAGGGCTTAGACATACACAAAAGGTCTACAAAGGTGTATATGAATTTACTAACCTTGTAAAAAAAGATGTAGTTCTTAATAGATCTGAATGTAAACTTAATGACATTCTAGAGGATTACTTATCTGCAACTGCATATAGACCTCAGGTTAATCTATTAGATCTAGGTCAGTTAAGTGTAAATGAAGCTCTTTTTTGTACTGCATTAGATAACTTAATTAGAAACGGCTTAAAATATAACGATAGCAATAATAAAATCGTAAAAATTTATAGGGATGATAATACATTATACATTGAGGATAATGGTAGAGGTCTAAGCTCAGATGAATTTAAAATACTTTCACAACCATACACACGTAAAGAAGGACAAAAAGAGTCTGGAACAGGTCTAGGATTAAACATATGTATAGCTATACTCGAAGAACACGGGTTCAGTGTTTCTTGCGATAAACTTCCACAAGTTGGAAGTCAAATAAAAATAAACTTAAAAAAATGATTGATTCTATTTTATTAGTAGACGATGAAAGCCTATTCCATCTTGTATTTGAAGATGCTTGTAGTCTTCTAGATATTTCGCTTTCTCTTGAAAGTATAGACAGCTCAGATGAGGCTGCTAAACTTTTTGAAGGATGGCAAAAAAATACAGACGGAAAACCTGAATGCGTATTTGTTGATTTAAACATAATAGGTTCTTCTTATGACGGAATTGAACTAATTAGAAAAATAAATTTCGAGTATGGTAATAATGTTGTTATTGGGATTATTTCTTCGTCTAACGAGCCGGAAGAACAAGCAAAAGCAGTTAAGTCAGGAGCTCAATTTTGGATTATAAAATCCGATGATATTGAACCTAGATTAGAGGAATTCAGAAAAGATTTCCCTGGGTACAAAGACAGAACAAATCCTTTTAAAATTTATAAATAATGAAAGTTAGTAAAGAAGTCAGGGATTGCTTACTTGATATCCAAAAAAATAAAAGAATAGGATTAGAGGGTAATATATTAAAGCTAATTGAAGCTGATGAGGGGGATAATGAATTTAAAACATATCTTACATCTTCTATTGAGAAGGATAAAGAAAGCAGAAAAAAAAGGCTTGAAATTACAAAGCAAGTACAAGAAAGAAATCGTGAATTGCAAGCTTCAGAGAAGGAGAATTCGAGAATAAACGAAGAGCTTAAAGTTGCTCTCAAAGAAGCAGAAAATTCCAAAAACGAAGCTTTAGAGGCAAAAGATATTGCATTAAACGATTTGGATATTATGCAAAAGAAGACACAAACAGAATTAATAGGGACAATAGTAAAAGTTGCTCTTCTAGTAATATTAAGTGTTGGGGTTATTACTACTATTATGTATTCTATTGCAATGATAACAGGGAAGGATACACAAATAATAGGATCTACCTGGAGTAATATGTTTGGTATTCTTTTAACTAATGCTTTTTCAATAGTCGGTACTATCATGGGGGTTAAATACGCCTCTGAGGGGAATAAAAAACCGGAATAAATTTTTTTATTTGGAAAAATCTATTTAATCTTACAAAAAAGATTAGATATGAGATGTCCATGCTGTGAAAAACCGCTCGAAGTAACACATAGATCTAGATATGAGGATACTATGGAACATGTTAGTAATCCAAATGGAAAACCTTCTATGAAAGACGGTTATCAATGCTCCAACGAATTTTGTGTGGCAAATAATCTAAGATGTACTTGGATATCTGATGGAGGTATTTATATAGATCCTCCAGAAGGAATTAAATGGACTGTTGCTCATAGATCCATAGAAAAATGCTCAGTTAGTGGTTTATATTATGCCTTAGGTTCTTGGGAGCATTATTATAACCTAGGAAAAAAAGAAAAAGACAGAAGGACTAAAAAATTATATATAGGGAGATGGATGGTTCGTATAGAGCCTAAAGATAAAGGATGGGATTATCCGGAAGATCAAAGATATTATCCTAGTAGGTGGAAATATAAATTTGAGTTTTATAGAAAGGAAACTCCAGAATCTGAAGGATATACAAGTTTTACTCCAATACATAGAATGGTTATTTTTTCAATTGTGAAATTTAAAGATAATTATAATGAATGGGAAAAAACAGGTAATAAAAGACCACTCGAAGAATGCTATAGATATGCGACAGGAAAATCACCATGGGGGGATTCTAAGGATGAAAGGATATATGCTAAAATATCTACTTTCATTCTTAATTGGTTCTTTAGCAAAAAATGCTATGAAGTAGTAAAAGAATACTTAGAAATAAATAAAAACTAATATCATGAAGACCTTAACAATTGCCTTATTATCACTGACACTATTTTCTTGTTCAAATAAAACCCCTCATTCTACTAAATTTATGACTGCAATAAAATCATGTGATAAAATAGAAAGGGTATCAATTATGGACGAGATTAATAGAGAGCCTAAATGGAGGGTTAAATTATCGGACGGTCACGTTTTTACGTCCAGAAAACAGTATAATGTTGGAGATAGCTTAGAAATTGAGATAGTATCCTATAAGTAGTAGTATCTACGGGGATATATACCTTAAATAATATATCTCTATGCTACTAAAAAATGGATCTTCGGGTGAAGACGTAAAAAAATTACAAGAAAAATTAGGTATTAAAGCCGACGGTTCTTTTGGACCTGGAACTGAAGCTAAAGTAAAAGAATGGCAATCAGCTAATGGCTTAACAGCAGATGGTATTGTCGGAGACGGAACATGGTCAAAAATGTTTGGAGCATCTGCTCAAGGACAAAATGTCTCTGAGACTGTCTTTGATACATCATCTTTTAAATTAGATAAACTTAAAGGACACGTTCCTGATGCAGTTATAGCTCAGATCCCTGACACTGCAAAAAAATTCAACATAACAAATACTTTAAGACTTGCACACTTTTTAGCTCAGTGTAGTCACGAATCAGGAGGATTTAAAGCGGTTAGCGAAAATCTTAACTACTCCTCTGATGGATTAAAGAAGATCTTCCCAAAATACTTTCCTGGAAATCTAAATGAGTCTTATGCAAGACAGCCAGAAAAAATTGCTAATCGTGTTTATTCATCTAGAATGGGTAATGGAGACGAATCTTCTGGAGAGGGATACAAATTTAGAGGTAGAGGATTTATCCAATTAACTGGTAAATCAAACTACGCTGCTTTTGATAAAATGGTAGATGATGATATTTTAGCAACACCAGATCTTGTTGCTACTAAATATCCATTAATGTCTGCAGCATTCTTTTTTAATAACAATAGTCTTTGGACAATCTGTGATAAAGGAGCAGATGAGGCAACAGTTACAGCAGTTACTAAAAGAGTAAATGGGGGAACTATTGGATTACCTGATAGAATTAAACATTTCAACGAATATTACGCACTACTTAAATAATTATGTCGGAAGAAAACAAATCCAACAGCCAGTCAGGGTTTTTTGATGTATTTGTATCTAAGTTAAAAGAGCAATCTTTTATTATTGTTCTTATGCTGGGTGTCATATATTATCAGAATAGACTAATGGAGGAAAGAGTTACATTTTGGCAAAGTCAATTTGAAAAGCAACAAACGGAAATAGAAGCAACAAACAAGCAGGATAAAATAATTCTCATGGAAAGAATAAAGTATCTTCAGGATGAAAGGGATAAGTACGTGGAAAGAGCTTTATCAGAATCAAAATAAAAAAATAAATTATGAGTTTTACTAGAGAACAAATCGAAAAAGCTGTTAAGGCAAAAGGGTATGCTTGGTTTGAGGGACCTAAAGACTACGATGTTAATATTGTAGGGGTTAGGAATTCTGCTCCAGGTAAAAAGGTAACAAACCTTTTTGATGATTATATGACTGTCAGCTTTAAAGTTAATAGTATGTGGGAATCTTACTGCTGGTCTTGCACAACTGACCCAGGAACAAAAGCAGTGAAAGAATACCATAACCCGAATGGAGTTGCTAGAGTCGTACCAGGACAATACAGGGGTATGTGGGCTATTGGCCTACACCAAGGAAAGTATAAAGCAATGACACAGGCTAAGCCAGTTAAAGTTTATAGAGACAAAAACAAAGACATGACATTTGATGAGGTTCTTATCCAAGAAGGCATCTTTGGTATTAATGGACACAGATCAAATCCAACTACAGAATCTGCATACGTGGAAAACTGGTCTGAGGGATGTCAGGTATTTAAAAGAGTTAAGGACTTTAATGAATTTATGGATATTTGCGAAAAGGCTAAAGCAATTCATGGAAATTCTTTTACTTATACACTATTGGAATCTTCTGATATAGCGTAACAAAAACACAAATAATTTATAAAGCCAGTTAAAAACTGGCTTTTTTTGTCCCTTATGCGTAGGCGCGTTTCATTTAATATTGAAATCTTTTATTGTATTTATGTAAAAAATACTGGAAACATTTTTTTTATCAAATAGAAGTTTCTATCTTTACGGAGTATTAATTAAAAACAAAACCAAGGCAAATGGGATTTTTAGATTTTTTTATCGAACGTGACGAGACCACAAAAGAGGCAGTTTCAACAAACGCACCTCCGTCTCTCACAAAAAACAATGTGGTGCCTCCAATACCTACACCAATGGAAGCACGTCCAACAAGTTATCAAGGCACAGTTTCTGTTACTCAGGACGACCTTCAGAAGTTCAATCAACATTTTGATGAACTATTTGACAAAGCAAATCTTCCAGGTCCAGATTACTTTGAGTTTTCTAAAATGTGTCAGGCAATGAATACACTGACAGAGGAAATAAAATTCCCAGCAGCATTTGGAGGACTTCAAGTACAAGGACTAACAAAAGCGAAATTGCTCGAATCTGCAAATCATTACATCGCTATTATTGATGAAGATGCTAGCAAATTTAATAGTGCAATTGATCAAAAGATTTTAGCCGATGTACAAAATAAACGTTCAGAAGCAGGGCAGAAAAGAAAATCAATTTCCGAACGTGAAGAGATGATCAAAAATCTACAGAACGAAATTGCAAACGAGTCAATTGAAATTTCTAAACTTGAAACTGAAGCATCAGATCAAGAACAAAAAGCAAATCAAAAGTCTTTGACTTATAAAGCAGCATGTGAAGCTCGTAAAGCTATGATCGCATCGGATTTACAGAAAATTAATAATCTAATCAAGTAAAATAAATCAGTATGAACACAAAAGTATTTCCCTCAGGTGATTCTAAGGAAGGTAAAATTAAATCCTATTGGAACCGTCCAGGAGGTAAAATCGGAACAATCTTAGGATTGGGTATTTTGGGAGCAATTGGATATTATCTAATTCCAGTATTAACCACAATCGTTTGGAATACCATTAACTTCGGTATTGCATGTGCAGTAGCATTCATTCTTTATATGATTCTTTCTAATCGTAAATTGTGGATGAGCCTATTCTATCTTTATGAGATCCTTTTGAAAAAATTGGTCGGTATCGTAATCGAATTGGATCCTTTTATTATAGCAGAGGATTACATCCAAGACATCGAAAAAGAAAGAGATAATCTTTATAACAAATCAATAGAGGTAGATGGCCAGAAAGAAGGTATTGATTCTAAGATTAAAGAGAAAGAAAAAGAGAAACGCAAACAGCTTGATATAGCTGCTGCTGCAAAAGCAAACAACATGGGAATGGAACTTGCTAATGCTAGTCGCCAGGTTTCTCGTCTAGACGGTTATATTCAGCAATTAACTCCCATTCGTGATAATCTGGAAAAGATTGGAAACTATCTTACACAGGTACACAAAAATTCTAAGTACATGTTAGACGACATGAAAAATGACTTGGAATTGAAAAAAGATCTTTACCATTCGGTTACAAAAGGTAACAATGCTCTTAAATCAGCAATGTCTATCTTTAACGGAGACGCAGAAAAACGTTTGATGGTAGAACAAAGTATGGACTACCTTAAGGACGACATTGCAGGTAAACTTGCTTCAATGAAAAAAGCAATCAGTTATTCTTCAGACTTTATGAAGTCAATTGATCTGGAAAATGCTTCTTATCAAGTTGAAGGTTTAAGAATGCTTGAAGAATATAAACCTGAATTATTCACGTACAATAATGATGGACAAAATGCTCAACCGGTTGTAGTAATGCCTACACCAAAATCAAGCTCAGATTCGTACGACAATCTTTTAAAATAAATCAGTAAATCAGTAAAATCAGTAATAATTTAAAATCAAATCAAAATGGCAAATGTAAAGTTAAAAACAAGCGGTAAAGTAGTTATTGGACTAGCCGCAGTAGCAGTAATCTTCGCACTTAAAGTGTTCTGGTGGGATAAACGACCTAACGATGTAGAAGATTCAAAAACATTCGGACAAGTAGCAATCCCAGATGTATCTGAAGCTTCGCTTTCCGGAAAAGCAGCAATTAAATTAAACTTCCCTTCTAACGAAGCTGCAAGCAACGGAGGTACTAAAGTTAATTGGTACATTATGGCTTGGCAATCTCAAAATGGTATTGCTTATGCAAACGGGGGTAAACAAACAACAAAAGGATCTTTATTTGATCGCTCAGGTTTAGATGTTAGCCTTATTCGCCAAGATGATTGCGCTCAATCTTGTGCTGAGCTAGTTAAATTCTGTAAAGAATATAAAAGCAATCCTAATACACCAGGCGTATTCATTACCTTTATGGGATCTGGTATTCCAGCTTACATTACAGGTATTTCAAATGCAGTTAAAGACTTAGGTCCTGAATATCAGCCTGTAGCTTTCTTAACAACTGGTAAATCATATGGAGAAGACCAAGTTATTGGAGACGTTAAATATAAGAACAACAAACAGAACCTAAAAGGAGCAACTATTGTTGGATATCGTATGGACGGTGACCTTGACTTAGCTCTTAAATTAGCTGGGGACAATGGGGTTAAGGTTAACGTAGACGAAACAACATATGATCCGGATGCTCTTAACTTCATGTACTGTAAAGATTTCTTGGATGCTGTAGTTAAATATAACTCTGGGTATAAAGAAACTCGTAAGATCATGAAAAACGGTAAAACTATTGGACGTGACACTACAGTAAGAGCAGACCTAGTTGCTACATGGACACCTGGAGATGTTAATGCTAAAAATGGACGTGGTGGGGTAACAATCATTTCCACAAAAGAATATTCTTCTATTATGCCTAACATCACTATTACATGTCGTAAATGGTTAAACGATCACCGTACTGCAGCAGAAGAAATTACTAAATGTACTGCTATTGCAGGTGACCAAATTCGTTCATTCGATGATGCTAAAAGATTTGCCTGTGGATTGAATGCTAAAATATATGACGAACAAAATGGGGAATATTGGTACAGTTACTACAATGGAATTAAATCTGACGAGGACACACACCTAGGAGGTTCAATGGTATTTAACTTGGGCGATATGGCAAATATGTTAGGTATTTACGTAGAGGGTAAAACTGATAATACGGATATTTACAAAGCAATCTATAATACTTTTGGTACACTTCAATCTAAGTACTATTCTAAAGATTTGCCATCCTATTTAGACTATAATAAAGCTTTTGATAAATCGGTATTAATGTCAGTAGTAGCAAATAACCCAGATCTATTACAAGGTAAGATCAATGTAACAGACTATACAAATACTAAGATGACTAATAAGATCGGTAACAAATCTTATCATATTGAATTCGTTACTGGATCTGCACAAATCTCTGAAGCATCTAAAGATGTATTAGATGAAATTTTCCAAGACGCTGTAACTGCAGATGGCACTAAGATCCTTATTGGTGGTTATACTGACAATGTTGGTGGCGAATCGTCCAATATGACTTTGTCAGAGCAAAGAGCTTTATCCGTATTAAATTATCTAAAACAAAAAGGTTTAACTCCAGCACGTTTAGAATCTAAAGGATATGGATCTTCAAACCCAATTGCTGACAACAATAGTCCAGCAGGACGATCTCAAAACCGAAGAGTGGAAATTACAATCTTAGGTCAGTAATAAAATAATCCAAAAGGGGCTACGATTACAAGAGTAGCCCTTTTTTTATTCAAAAAGAAATGAAAAAAATATTTTCACCCAGATTTCTAGAGAACGTAAGTATAAGAACAATGCTCATCATTGGAGCAATACAAATTATACTATTCGTATTCCTAGCTCAAATAAACGGGAACGAATTAGTTCCTAAACCACTTGGTATTTTAAATTCGAGCTA
>Ga0214919_10000267_pt1 | contig 87996 bp, 75 predicted proteins | sample LL1503_MetaG_FD_177994 | JGI IMG/M metagenome (GOLD analysis project Ga0214919, IMG submission 177994) | Freshwater microbial communities from Lake Lanier, Atlanta, Georgia, United States - LL-1503 | ecosystem: Environmental > Aquatic > Freshwater > Lake | place: USA: Georgia | collected...
CCGTAAACACGCTTTCCAAGCGTGCGCGTTCAGCCACTCTGCCACCTCTCCTCTTATTTTTAAGAGCGCTAAGTTAATGCTTTTTTACCTTTAAGAAAGGGCTATCGTAGGAATTGTTTTAAACCCTTTCTGATTAATAGGGTATAAAACATTGATTTTTTGAACTTGCTGAAGTCACTTCTATAACTAATTGTAATTTTACACCATGAAATACCTCATCGTTGGTTTAGGGAATCCTGGGATTGAATATGAAAACACCCGTCATAATGTTGGCTTTCGTGTCCTTGATAAAATTGCGGGGGAATTAGACTCCACTTTTTCGCTTGACCGAGCAGCTTTCGTTTCGTATGCTAAATATAAAGGGCGGTCCTTGGTATTAATCAAACCGATCACTTTTATGAACTTGTCTGGAAAAGCAGTCAATTACTGGATGCAAAAAGAAGGGGTTTCGATAGAAAACGTTTTAGTAATCACCGACGACTTAGCGCTGCCCTTTGGTAAATTGAGAATGAAAGGAAGCGGGAGCGACGGGGGGCACAATGGCTTAAAAGATATTCAAGGAACACTTGGAACCAATGCCTATTCTCGCTTGCGATTTGGAGTTGGGAGTGATTTTCCGAAAGGACGGCAATCGGATTATGTGTTGGGGCAATGGGAAAAGGACGAGGAGCTTGCATTGCCGGAGCGACTTAGTACCGCGAATTCGTTCGTTTTGAGTTTCTGCACCGCAGGACTTCAATTAACAATGACTGCTTGGAATGGTAAATAGTTCGTTGGATTAACGGATAATCTCGAAGAATCCCGTGTAATTTAAGTCCTTCTCTTCTATACGCAACATGAAAAAATACGTGCCGTCTGTAAATCCATCACCCGTCCAATCGTTTTGATAACCCGTTTTCTCGTATATTAAATTCCCCCAACGATTAAATAACAGTAATTGATTGTCAGGATAAAATTCTAAGAATTCAAACGATAGAAATTCATTTAATCCATCATTGTTTGGTGTGATAACATTGGGTACGTGTACTTCAGCTGGTATGGCTTGAATAATGGTACAAAGAGTATCAACACATCCAAAATTATCTTGAATAATAAGGCATAATGGGTAACTTCCTGGCGTATTAAATGTTTGTCCCCAATCTTGTAAAAAACTAGCCAAGGTGTCATTTAAATACCAATTCCACGATACAATGTTGGAAGCGGGGGCGGTTGATTCGTCCAAGAACATGACTGGGATTTCTACAATTATTGATGGCGGATCAATGGAATAATTGGCGATTGGATTCGGTTGAATATACACATTGAAATTCGTAGTGTCAGACGTACAATTATTTAGCGTAGCGAATGCAGAATAAGAGAACATAAGAGGAGTGGTCGTTGTCGTTTGTAGGTCAGAAAAGGACCCTTGACCCGATTGGTTATTTCCCCAATAATAAACAGTTCCTCCTGGGAGGCAAGAAGTCAAGGAAACGGTGTAAGGATTGCCAGAACAAATTATGGAATCATATACCAAGTCTACATTCGTAGCGGGGATAAGAGGAACCGTTTCGGCTGGAATACCAGAAATGACTGTTCCACAAGCATCCACAATAAGGGGAGGTGGAATTGTTAACACCGTATTATTTGAATCACAATAATCAGGGCAATTGGGTATGGTAAGTACAAATTGATGACTTGTTGCCCCAGAACTACAGCCGTTGTTGGTTCCCAAAGTAACCACTTGCGTGGTCCAAGGATGCGAAAAGGTATAGGGGGCGACTCCATAGCGCGCATAAGCAGTTGCATTAACCGTACACTTGTTTGTGCAGAAAGGTGTTTGTGGCGTAAACCATTGATTTCCGTATGATTCCGGCGTTTTACCATAAACAATAACTTGAAATGGCCACAGGGTAGAAAATGGATCGTATCGAATGTAATTTTGATTGCACCCTGCTCCCCACGCGTTTCTACCAAGATGCATGCGCACATAAATATTTGTGGGAGAACAAGATTCTGGATAGCAACAAGACAGCGGCGCCATCATATTAAAACTGTCTAAATAAGCCGTTCCAGCAAAATTAGCATTCGCTCCCGTAACGGTAAATGTTTGGGAACTGCCACAAACGGTGCTAAAATACATCGCTCCATTACTCATGGTGGCAGGCGTAAATGGATCGGCATAAAAGCTAGCAGAAACATACAAACCAGAAACAGAGATGCCCGCAGGTATTGTAACAAGAACGCTATCCATATTATATGAAGGCATAAAACACGATGGCATATAACCACCACCCCAATTTGCCATTGGACCAGCGACTAAAGGATCAATTACAACAGGATAATTTCTGGACGGATCGTTTAACCAACTACTTGGTATGGCTAGCTGAATTGCGGTGCTTCCATCTTCTTTTTTTATGATTTTATGAGACCCTACTAAACTTGATTTAGCAGCATCGTAATAAAATGGAATGAAAATTTTACCTGTCGCTAAACCGTTTTGATTATTAATAATAATGTCGGTTTGAAAAAAACCATCGCTTAAGGCCGACGATTCATCTTGCCTCGAAAGCGTATACCCTTCCGGCAAATCAATTTGTTCCTCGATAATTAAATTCTCTCCTGTGCCCTGAGGAGGGCTTTGAAGAATATAGTTGCTCTTTATGGCATTTTCAAAAAAGCTTACTTCTTTTCTTAGTTGATCGTTATAGATTAGCTGTGCCTTGTTTTTTTCTACTGTTAAATTTCCTGAGGATAAAACTCCATTTATCCAAATTTTATCGGCAACATGTATTTCTTGACCATCGCTGGAGGAAATAGCATAGGAGCCATTGGTAAATAATTTAGTAGGATAAGGTTGCTGGGCAGCGACCCAATTTCCTGACGCATTATCCTTTATTAAGGCCGGACTAATGGGAGTTAGTAGTCCGTCTTTCCCGACATAATTTATTGGTTTTTTACTAAAAATACTCTTCGTATCACCTTTTGTATTTGTAAAAGAAGTGGAGAAAATGGAACGCATTGAGATGGCTTCACTCCACAAGCCGGTATCTAGTGCCGCTAACTTTTTTGTTTGATCATCTGAAAATAAAGGAGCACTAAAGCCCGCTAATTGCCCAAAAGAGGTTAGGCCTATAAAAACGGAAATTATGCTTAACAGAATGCTTCTATTCGCTTGATGTAATTTCATTCGTTTATTTCAATTTTTGGCACTAATGTAATAAATCCATTTTAATTATCTGCTTTTTGAGATAATTCGATAGGGCTATTCTTTGAAATACATTATTTTTGCATCTATGAGTCGCATTAAAATAAAATACATTTTAAGTAATGAAGGGCAATTGCTCATTGGACAACGAATTACTGTCAAGGGGTGGGTAAGAGCTTTTAGAAGTAATCGTTTTATTCAAATTAACGATGGTTCGTGTTTGTCAAACATTCAAGCGGTCATTGACTTTGAAAAGTATGATGAAGAAATAATTAACCAAATCACCACCGCAGCTGCAGTGGCTGTTTCAGGGGTCTTGGTGGCTTCGATTGGGACGGGACAGTCCGTAGAATTACAAACAGACACCATCGAAATTATTGGCGCTGCGCATCCAGATGAAGTTCAAAAGACCGTCTTGCAGCCCAAAAAACATAGCCTGGAATTATTAAGGGAACAGGCTCACTTGCGCTTCAGAACCAATACATTCAGCGCTGTATTTAGAATTCGACACCATGTCGCCTATGCCATTCATCATTATTTCCATGAAAAAGGGTTTTATTATTTACACACACCTATAATAACTGGATCTGACGCGGAAGGCGCTGGAGAAATGTTTCATGTGTCTACCCTAGACCATATATCGCCACCGTTAGATTCCGATGGAAACGTGGATTACAAACAAGATTTTTTTGGAAAGCCTGTAAACCTGACCGTTTCAGGTCAATTGGAAGCAGAATTAGCGGCATTGGCTCTTGGGCAAGTGTATACCTTTGGTCCTACGTTTCGTGCAGAAAACTCTAATACTTCAAGGCACCTGGCAGAATTTTGGATGATTGAGCCCGAGGTCGCATTTAATGACTTGACGGACAATATGGATTTGACAGAAGATTTTTTAAAGTATATCTGTTCCTATGTTATTGAAAATTGTCAAGAAGACCTACAGTTTTTAGATCAGCGTGAAAAGCAAGAGCAAAGTCAAAAACCAGAAAGTGAACGCAATGAAATTGGATTAATCGAACGACTAAATTTTGTGATAGAAAATCCATTTAAACGATTAACGTATACGGAAGCTATAACTGTTTTATTAAACTCCAATCACCACAAAAAGAAAAAGTTCAAGTTTCCCATCCAGTGGGGGATTGATTTACAAAGCGAACATGAGCGTTATTTAGTCGAAAAAGAGTTTAAATGCCCCGTGATTCTAAGTGATTATCCGGCGGAAATAAAAGCTTTTTACATGCGCCAAAACGATGATAACAAAACCGTTGCAGCCATGGATGTTTTGTTTCCTGGAATAGGGGAAATTGTTGGTGGATCACAACGGGAAGAACGATACGATATTTTATTAGAAAAGTGTAAGGCCTTCCATATTCCGGAAGAGGAACTTTGGTGGTATTTACAGACAAGAAAGTTGGGAACGGTTCCACATGCTGGTTTTGGCTTGGGATTTGAAAGAATGATTATGTTCGTAACAGGAATGACCAACATAAGAGATGTTATCCCCTTTCCTCGAACACCTTTAAATGCTTCATTCTAATAACTAATTTATGGCACTAAAGCAATATCTTGCGCTAAAAACTGAACAACGGCTTTCTCCTCAACAAATTCAGTTAATGAAATTATTACAGGTGCCAACCTTAGAATTAGACCAGCGTATTAAGCAAGAATTGGAAGAAAATCCGGCACTTGAAGAAGGCTCAGAGGAAGAGGAAGATTTTCAAGAGGAAGACGAGTTTGAAGACTCCAATGAAGAGGAGGATGATTTTGACATCTCTGATTATTTTGATGAAGACGTCGCAGATTATAAAACACAAGCAAATAATACCTCTAAAGATGATGAAGAACGTGTTGTTCCACTATCTGGGGAGCAAAGTTATCAGGAAAGACTTAGCGAACAACTTCATCTACTAACGCTTAACGATAAGCAATTTATGATTGCTGACATTCTTATCGGCAACTTGGATGAGTCTGGTTATTTGAGCAGGGAAATAACTGCCATAGTCGATGATCTCGCCTTTTCATTAAATATTGATGCTGAAGTAAGTGAAATTGAAACGGTGCTGTTTTTAATTCAATCATTAGATCCCGCTGGTGTTGGTGCGAGAAATTTACGAGAATGCTTATTAATTCAAATTAAACGTCGACAAGACAACTCCATCAACCGGTCTCGGGCTAAGCGAATACTTGAACAATGTTTTGAAGAATTTACTAAAAAGCATTACGATAAAATTGCCAAGAAATTAAATGTGGATGAAGGAGAGTTAAAATTAGCCATTAACGAAATCTTAAAGTTAAATCCGAAGCCGGGAGGATCCACGAAAGAATCTGCCAAAAATTACCAACAAATCATTCCTGATTTTCTTTTGATAGAAAATGAGGGGGCTTTAGAACTTACTATTAATAGTAGAAATGCGCCGGAATTAAAAATAAGCAAAGAATACGAAATGATGTTGCGCGCATATGCGGAGGGTGCCAAAACATCTAAAACAGATAAGCAAGCGGTTACATTTGTGAAGCACAAATTGGACAGTGCGATGTGGTTCATAGATGCCATTAAGCAGCGACAACAAACCCTTTTACTCACCATGAACGCCATCATGCGCTATCAAGAACGCTTTTTTATGTCCGGTGATGAAACGAAATTAAGGCCCATGATTTTAAAGGACATTGCCGAAATAGTGAGTCTTGATATTTCAACGGTTTCAAGGGTTGCAAATAGTAAGTATATTCAAACTAATTTTGGTGTTTTTCCGCTAAAATATTTCTTTTCAGAGTCCTTATCTACCGATTCAGGAGAAGAGGTGTCGACTAGGGAGGTGAAACAAATTTTGTTAAATGCGATTGAAAATGAGGACAAACACAATCCCTTACCCGATGAAAAATTAATGGAAGTTTTGAATGAAAAAGGTTATAATATTGCACGGAGGACCGTGGCTAAGTACAGAGAGCAATTAAACCTTCCCGTAGCGAGAATGCGTAAAAAACTATAAATATGAAGGTCCTTTCACATATCTTTTCTTGGGTGTTTTTACCATTATTAATGCCTGCATACGGCTTGTTAATAAGCTTGTACTATCCCTCTGAAGGATTGGTGTATTCGTCTATGAACATGTTTAATATACCCCCTGACATCAAGTCTCAGTTATTTTGGTTGTTTTTTATCTTTAGTTGTGCGGCGCCTGGACTCTCTTTTGTGATGTTACATCAACGCAAAATTATTACCACAATAGATATGGAAAACGCAAGGGAAAGAAATATTCCCTTGTTGATAATGTTTGCGTATTGTGCTTTTTTGTATGCCCTGTTTCTCTATAAGGCGCCTAATGGACTTTTACCCAAGTATTTTTATGCCCTTCCCCTTTCAGGAACCATTGTAACAGCTTGTTTTATTTATATTAATCGGTGGATTAAAATTTCTATGCACGCTGGTGGTGGTGGTATTTTATGTGGCTACCTCATTGCTTTTTTTATAGCTCAAACCCAAGCTCCCATCTTCCTAATCGCGCTAGCATTTCTGGTATCAGGCCTCACCATTTCAGCACGGTTATATTTAAAGAAACACGAGGAAATTGAGGTATATGCTGGGTGGTTATTAGCCTTTGCAATAACCTTCTCTTGTAATTGGTTTTATCCGTCTTAGCGTATGCTACTCCACCGTAACCGACTTGGCTAAATTGCGCGGTTGGTCAACGTTACAGTTTCGCATAACAGCAATGTGATAAGAAAGTAATTGGAAGGGAATGGTCGCTAGTAAAGGAACTAATATTTCATTTGTTTCTGGGATTTCAATTACATGGTCTGCCATTTCCTTAACCTGAGTATCGCCTTCTGTTACGATGGCTATTATTTTTCCTTTTCGGGCCTTTACTTCTTGAATATTAGAAACTACTTTTTCGTAAGAATTGCCCTTGGTAGCAATAACAAATACGGGCATATTTTCATCAATAAGTGCTATTGGGCCGTGTTTCATTTCAGCTGCTGGATATCCTTCCGCATGTATGTAGGAAATTTCTTTGAGTTTTAACGCGCCTTCTAATGCTACTGGAAAAGAACTACCTCTCCCTAAATATAAAGCGTTGGTGGCATCTTTGTATTCCAAGGCAATTTGCTCAATCTTCGCGTTTGTCTCAAGTACTTTTTTAACTTTTTCTGGGATTGCTTCCAATTCAGTTAATAAAATCCTAAAGTTGGTTTCCGAAATGGATCCTTTTTTATGTGCCAAGGACAAGGCCATAAGTGTTAGGACGGTTACTTGAGCGGTAAAGGCTTTTGTTGAAGCAACACCTATTTCTGGTCCAGCGTGTGTATAAGATCCGGCGTCTGTTATGCGCGAAATGGAAGACCCTACCACGTTACAAATTCCTAATATGGTTGCACCTTTGGATTTTGCTAATTCTAAGGCTGCCATCGTGTCTGCGGTTTCTCCTGATTGTGATATCGCGATAACAACATCATTTTCACTTAATATAGGATTTCGGTACCTAAATTCACTGGCATACTCCACTTCTACATTAATTCGTGCAAGGTCTTCAATTAAATATTCTCCCACAAGCGCTGCGTGCCATGAGGTTCCACAAGCAACCAGAATTAAGCGATTCGCTTGAATCATCTTTTGTTCATAATCCTTAATTCCCCCCAAGGTAACTCTTCCTTCTTGTGCATTTAAACGCCCACGCAAACAATCCTGAATTGACCGTGGCTGTTCGTGGATTTCTTTTAACATGAAATGTTCATACCCGCCCTTTTCCAAGGCCTCCAATTCCATTTCTAATTGCTGAATATATGGTCTTTTTTCTTCGTCATTAATGCTGAATAACTTTAACTCTTCGCCAAATTTAATTACAGCAATTTCTTCATCTTCCAAGTAGACAACCTGCTTCGTATACTCTACAATTGGTGTTGCGTCAGAAGCGAGGTAAAAATCTCCCTCCTCTCCTATTCCAACAACAAGTGGACTGCTTTTTCTTGCTGCCACCATTTGATTGGGAAAGTCTTTTGAAATAGCCACAATCGCATAGGCACCAACCACATGTGAGAGTGCCATACGCAAGGCTTCTCCAAACCAGACTTTTTCTTTTTTTCCAATGTTATCGACTAGATGAACAAGTACCTCGGTATCAGTTTCACTTTTGAAAACATAGCCCTGTTTTATTAATTCTTGTTTAAGTGCGTCGTAGTTTTCAATTATACCATTGTGAATGAGTGCTAATGATCCGTCCATAGAATTGTGCGGGTGAGCATTAACATCTGTTGGTGGCCCGTGTGTGGCCCACCTAGTGTGGCCAATTCCTATGTTGCCTTCTGCATTTTTTTCTGAAATGAATTCCTCTAGGTTGGCAACCTTTCCAGCACATTTATATGTGTTCAATTCACCATTATCAATTAGGGCAACCCCTGCGCTATCATATCCGCGATATTCAAGGCGTTTTAGCCCTTTTATTATTATTGGAAAAGCATCTTTTTTTCCAATGTAAGCAACAATTCCACACATAATCTAATAGGTTGTATAGGTTACTACTAAGCGGGGCGCAAATTTATTATTGGTGTTTTTTCCGTTGAAAATAATCCGTTCTGACGAATTAATAAAATACCGTGGTGATAAAATAAGCCCTGTGTTTTCAATGTCTTGATTTAAAATGGCTTGTACGTATTGCTTTAGATCAATTTTAAATTCTTTATTAAAATCGTCTAATGTACCAAGAACACCTAAACTAGTATAAGCTGTCTCCGATTCTTTTATTCGTGTGGCCACCGAAATATTCACCCCCGGTTTATATCGATTAAAACTCTGAAACTGGATAGGTAAATGTAATTCTGCACGATGAATTATTTTATTTTTTGAGAGGGCACTTAGACCTGGTATTTTTACTACGGCTCGTAAATTAAATGCTTGAGCATAAAATGCCTTGTTGCCAAGGGTGCTGTCTTGTAAGATTTGGTCAATTGGCGTTCCTGTATAATCTTTATCGATGTGGGTAAAGTCGGCACAAGAACTATTAATTAGCAAGTCGAAGGTCTTTGATAAGCCTGCTTGATGAAAATAAATGGTCATTTTTGAAGCCGGATCACTTAAATTAAAATAAAAAATGCCGCCATTTCCTGAGGCTTGATTTCCGTTATTCGTCTGTATTTTAATTCCTTTAAAGTAGCTCAAAAAGGCCTCATTGCTGCTAAAGGTGGCGCTTCCACTTGTTGCTTCTGTTATGAGTGCTTTTGCTAAATTAGTGTCAAGGGGAATTCTTAACTGTGGATTAAGGCTATCGCCGCCAACGATCGTTTTATTAATCGGGTCGGGAGTTATTGTGCCTAAACCAAATGGAACTAAGTTATTAGGCTTTGTTGTTTTATTCGTGAAGGCATAATAAGTGGAGTCAATGTTTATGTCCTCATTCAATTCATAAACTTCAAACGTTTGTGGTTTTAGATCCCCATAATAGCCGACATATTTCAAGGCTAAAACAAAAGAGTCAATAATTATCGTAGAAGGATCCCCAAAATTAGGGTCTATTCCGGCAAGGCGTATTTGCGTATAAAAAGACGCGTTAAATTTTCCAAATGTTGGGTCGGTATAACTTCCTAAAACAACATTAGCGGCGTTGTCGGTAATTATAGAGTCCTCCTCAATCGTATAAGAAAGAATATCAAAGGTATCTGTTGTTGTACCATATAGATAGGTGTCACCGTCTAAGATGTCTTTCCCCAATGCACTATCCTTTTTTTTACATGAGGTAGCACATGTAAGTAATAATAAAGCAATTAGGAGAGAAAAGCTGGTTGTTTTCATTAGATAATGACCCTTAATTTATGCCAAAACGGGTTCATTCACCACTTTATCAATAAAAGCGGAGAGTTCTTTTGATAACAGATCCTCGGCAATTAGTCCTATTTTATGAGCGGGTGAATTGTCAAATATTGTTTGAAGTTCTGATGTTAATTCCTCTGATGCAACACTAATTCCATCACAGTGATCCACAATAACTTGCGTTATATTATTAAAACTTGTGTCTTTTAAACTGTCGGTTACTTTTGAAGGGAAGCCATCCATTTTTAGTTTTTCAAAAAATCGTGGGTCCCAATCTTTATCAAAAGCATCATTATAAATATTATATATGATTTTTGTCGATTTGAAATGAGGGTCTTTACTGTATATATGCTTGATATATAGTGCCATTATCCCCGTGAACCAACCATTACAATGAATTACGTCTGGTTGCCAACCTAATTTTTTTACTGTTTCTAAAACACCTCTGCAAAAAAACATGGCCCGTTCATCGTTATCTGGATAATCAACATTTTCCTCATCTTTCAAGGTCGATTTTCTCTTAAAATAATCGTCGTTATCAATAAAATAAACTTGCATTTTTGCAGCGGAAACGGATGCTACTTTTATTATTAAAGGGTGGTCTTGATCATCTATTGATAAATTAAGGCCCGATAAGCGTATTACTTCATGAAGCTGGTGTCTTCGCTCGTTGATTACACCGTACCTTGGTGTAAAAACCCGAATTTCTTTTCCTTCTTCTTGTGTAATTTGAGGCAACCTTCTGGCGTGTGCAGAAACCTCTGATTTTGGTAAAAAGGGGTATATTTCCTGAGAAATAAATAACACTTTCTTTTTTTCCATTTAGGGCTTGCTTACTTATTAGTTAAATGCAAAATTACAATAAAATATGTGATTTTCATAAAAACCAATAGCTTTGCCCCTCAAACTAAATGAAGACGATGCCAATAATGACACATTTTCAAACAAGGTCTTCCTTAATAGCGAAGCTAAACGCTGTAAAAGGGGAGGAAAAGTCGATTGGTTTTGTTCCGACGATGGGCGCTTTACATGAGGGGCATTTATCCTTGGTTAAACGTGCGGTAATGGAATGTGATGTTGTTGTAGTAAGTATTTATGTAAACCCACTACAGTTTAATAATCCTGATGATTTAAAGAATTACCCTTCAACCCTAGAAAATGATTTAAAACTCCTTTCCCTATTTCCCGAAGTGATTGTGTTTACCCCTTCTTTTTCCGACGTTTTTCCATTAAATGATGTGCACTATAACGTTGAGCTTGGTGAACTTGCAACCGTGTTAGAAGGCGCGCACAGGCCGGGTCATTTTCTTGGCGTGGGAAAAGTTGTCTATGCCTTGTTCGATCTAATTAAACCTACAAAAGCTTTTTTTGGTAGCAAGGATTATCAGCAAGTTCTAATTATAAAAAAATTGGTGGAGGTGCTTGGGTTAAAAGTGGAAGTAATAGAATGTTCAACCCAAAGAGATCCTAGCGGGCTAGCTATGAGTAGTCGTAATTTATTGTTAAGTCCTAACGAAAGGATGGAAGCGGCTATAATTTTTAAAACGCTCCACTTTTGCCAAGAAAACATTTCTTCCAACACACCCATGGCCCTAGCTTCTGCAGCCAAACATTTTTTTAGTGCTGGTTCCTTACGCTTAGAGTACCTAGAGATTGTGGGTGCTTTAGACCTTAATCCAATTGGAGATTGGGAGCAAAAAAGCGTGTGTTGTATCGCTGCTTACTGCGGAAAAATCCGATTGATTGATAATTTAGTGCTCAATTAATTGTTTTGACTTAATTTTGTAGGACAAATTCAACTAATGCAAATTCAACTTTTAAAATCTAAAATTCATAGGGTCCGTGTTACTCAAGCAGAATTGGACTACATCGGCAGTATTACAATCGATGAAACATTGATGGTGGCTGCGAATATAATTGAGGGTGAACGTGTTCAAATAGTTAATATTAATAACGGGGAACGATTTGAAACCTATGTTATTAAAGGGGTGCCCAATAGCGGTAATATTTGTTTAAATGGTCCCGCAGCTAGAAAAGTCGCCATTAACGATGTTATAATTATACTTGGCTATGGTATTATGGATTTTGAAGAAGCAAAGTCTTTTAAGCCATCTTTGGTTTTTCCGAATGAAACAACCAATCTATTAGACCGCTAACTATGCACGATCATTGGGCAATTACTAAGGCGAAATTAATGTCATTGGAAGATGTGTTAAGCCAAATTAATTCCTGGAAACTCGCTGGTGATAAAATTGTTTTTACAAATGGTTGTTTTGATGTGTTACATCTTGGACATGTCACCTATTTAGCTAAAGCTGCATCATTAGGAACCCGCTTAGTAGTTGCATTAAATACAGATGAATCTGTCCGCTCGCTAAACAAGGCGCCAAATCGACCTATTCACGATGAAGAGGCCAGACAATGTGTTGTCGCAGGCTTAGGATTTGTAGACGCGGTTCTTCTTTTTCATGAAACAACACCATTAGCTACGATTGAAGCAATCTTACCAGACGTTCTTGTTAAGGGAGGAGATTATGATGCGAAAGAACGTGATAAATCATCAGCCAAATATATTGTAGGATCAGACATCGTCTTAAAAAATGGCGGGAAAGTTGAAACTATTGATCTCGTTATAGGACACTCAACAACACGAATTTTAACGAAGTGATCTTGCTTTACTTCTTTCAAAAAGAGCAATAATTGGAAATAATAAGCTAAAGTTATAATACAAATCCTCAAAAGGAATAGTAATAAGACGCCACCCTATTATGTGCGATTCAGAGTACCAAACTATTGGGGACGGGGTAATTGCGCCCGTCAAGATCCCATTTACAACAACAAAGGGGATTAGGCAAACTAAATAAGTAAAGGTAAAGTTCCCCATCCAACTCGGTTTATTTAATAGCGTCCACGCGGCGAAAAGAAATGAAACTAGACAAGCAGACATCGTATACCAATTTTTAAAATAATACACAGCGAAAAAAAGGCCACTTGCAGCAAAAAGAAAAAAGAACCATTTTCCAACTACTTTCATTTTAACTTGCGGAAAATAACCCTTTAAAACTTGGTGAATAAAAACACAATTATATGGCACGATGAGGAAAAACAAGATCTCTTCCAGTGGCAAATGACCAATATAAATTTTTAGTAAATAGCTTGGGTTGAAGCCCCAAATTTTATTGACTGTAAAATACTCGTCCCAAATTATAAAAGCAAAAGCGGTGATAATTAAACCAAAAAATAAAAAACGGAACTCTTTGTAAAAAGCAATCTTCTTATCGAAGCTTAAGGCGAAAGGGCCTAAAAATGAGAATAGAATTACATAAGCATACCAACTCATTGTGGTTGCTGATTTCTGCGGTAAGCTTTTCTAGCTTCTTTATAAAATTTGGGGGGAACCAATAACATTCCAAAACACTGCCCTTCTTCCTTTCCTGTATTTTTATGGTGGATTTTATGTGCTTTCCGGATGGCATAAAAATAAGGATGATCAATATTCCTTAACCAATTAAATCTTCTGTGAATATAAACGTCATGAATTAAAAAATAAGCCAAACCATAGGTGGCTATTCCATAACCTATCCATACAGGAATATAATAGTTGAACATCATACCTAACATGATGCAAAGCCAAGAAGGAATGGCATAAATAAGGAAAAAAATATCGTTTTTCTCCATAAAGCCTGGCTCAACTTGGTGATGATCCCTATGAAAAAACCACATTTTTCCATGCATCAAAAACTTATGAGTGCACCAAGCCATGAACTCCATTAAAAAAAAAGTTATTATTAAAAGAAAAGGACCCCACCAAACCATTAATAAAAATTTAAGACTATGAAAAAAATCGTCATCAAAGTAAACAAAAATACGAGTACGTTGTTCGTCCGATGAACTATTTTTTGAAAATAAATAACTTGTAAAAATAAGCCCACTATAAACCAACAGACATAATTGTAGGTCGGTATTATTCCTCCGCTCCAAGCCCAAAATTGACTTTTAATCGCAACGGGCTCCATGATTATATCAAAAACCAACATAACGCCTGCCGCAAGAACTATCCGAACGTACTTATTTCCACTGATTAAACCAGCAATCTGTGCCGCGCCGATTGTTATTATGGCCCAATTGATTGATATAACAATTGGGACTTCCGCTATTTTAACTCCTAAATTTTGTTGATAATGATAATTTCCAAATAAGTATCCGGTGTGGATCCCTATTAATTCAACGACAAAACCAATAATTGCGGAAAATAGTATAAATAAAAATATTGGTTTTTTGGGTGCTGGTGTCGTATAGATAAGAGCAAGAAACGAAAGTAATAACGTGATGGGAGAAAGGGGCAACACGGTATTTCTCCAAAGAGGTGAAAAACTCCCTAAAATACCCACAAAATAAATTATGAATAAAAAAATAATTACGAAGATTTCTTTATTTGTTGCTTTTATTTTCATGAATAGTTTTTTCAATTCTACCATTAATTGCATTCTCTAGTGTATCACGAAGCGGCCTAAATTTTATTCCTGATGCAGCGATAATTCGACTGTTATCATACACAATAGTTTTATATGCCGAATAAACAGATTCAATCGTTAAACCCCTTCTTTTTCGCAATAATAAACTAATTACCTCGGAAAAAGAGGCAAAAAGCAGTGCAATTATACGTGGTGATTTTATGTTTGGTGCTTTTTTATTAAAGCAACTAGCTAATTCTGTTTGTAGATTTTTAAAACTAATATTTTGCCCTGTACAAAGAAAACGTTCGTTTACGATCGAAGAATTCATAAAGAATAATAAACAAGAAACAACGTCGCGTACATCAACAATTGCGTTTGAACCGGTGGGATAAAATGAGATTCCTTTTGAGGCCGTTTTAAAAATCGACAAAGATCCATCTTTCCAATTTCCAGGGCCCAAAATGACACATGGATTTATCATCACGGCAGATAATCCCTCTTCTATTCCCCTCCAAACCTCTTTTTCAGCGCTAAATTTAGAAACTGAATACCCAGAAATCTCTCTTCCGGGCTTCCACTTTATCGACTCGTTCGTTGAACCAATCGGTGCGCTTCCAATAGCGGCTGTCGAACTAACATAACATAACTTTTTCACCTTATACTCGAGGCACATATTGACAATGTTTGCCGTTCCTTGTCTGTTCACTTTTAGACACGTATGAAAATCTATTTTATGAAAAGAAACTAAAGCGGCACAATGATAAACATAGCTTACGCCTTCGAAAAGACTTTCTAAATCTTTTAATGAAAGAATGTCGGCTTTAATCCACTGTATCTTTTCAAAATAATTAGCGGCATTCTCCTTGAAATAATAATTAAATAGTTGCTTCGTCTTTCCCTTTTTGCTTTCGGATCGGAAACTCGCACGGACACTTTCATGTTTTTGCGTTAGTTCACACAATAAGTGACCGCCAACTAAACCCGTACCGCCCGTTACTAATATCATTATTTTGAAAAAATAAGGTCTAAAGAATCACAAAACCCTAATGAAGCCGCTTTCAAAACATCCTCAGTATGAGCTTCTGATACAAATCCCACCTCATAACCACTCGGTCCAATATAAATCCCATTCTCCAATAATGCTTTGTGAAGGAGGTTAAAATTACTCATGTCCGGGTTTATTTGAGCCGAGGCAGAAATTCGTTTCTTCCCATCAAAAGACAACCAAAACACGGATCCTATTGAAAAAATTTCAAGGGGATAGGCCCTTTCATTTGAGTAATTATTAATCGTTTCTACAAATCGTGTCGTTTTTTCTGCTAACAAAGTATAGAAGTTTGGTTTTAAACAATTACTGAGTTGCGCAATTCCTGCAGACATGGCAACTGGATTGCCTGATAGTGTCCCAGCTTGGTAAACGGGTCCTTCTGGAGAAACAAACGACATTATAGCATCGCTTGCTCCATAGGCGCCAACTGGTAGTCCGCCCCCCATTATTTTTCCGTAAGTTACAATATCTGGTGTGATCCCATAATATTCTGCCGCTCCACCGAAAGCGACTCTAAACCCTGAAATAACCTCATCAAAAATTAAAAGTATGTTAAGTTCTGTACATAATTCACGCAAGGATAATAGAAAAGTTTTGTCTTGAAGGAGCAGCCCATTATTTGCTGGTATCGGCTCTATAATTACTGCTGCGATCTCTTGTTGACGCGAGTGTAAACATTGAGTTAAAAGATCCAAGTTATTAAGCGGCAAGACGATTGTTTCGTTCGCTAAAGATTCCGGAACGCCTGCACTTGATGAGGTGCCTAATGTTATTAATCCGCTTCCTGCTTTTACCATCAGGGAGTCGACATGACCGTGATAACAACCATCGAATTTTACGATTTTACTTTTTCCTGATGCGCCTCTAGCCAAACGGATTGCTGACATAACAGCTTCTGTTCCAGAAGAAACAAATCTGATTTTATCTATAAAGGGAATGTTTGTTAAAATTAACTCGGCGAGGTCATTTTCTTTTTTTGTAGGAGCACCAAAACTTGCCCCATTTGAAAGAGCTTCAACCGTTCCTTTAAAAATATCCGGATGATTGTGACCTAAAATTAACGGACCCCAACTACAACAAAAATCTATAAATTTATTATCGTCCTCATCCCATAAGTAAGGCCCGTCGCCTTTTTTAATGAAAAGAGGGGTTCCTCCAACCGATTTAAATGCGCGAACAGGTGAATTAACCCCACCAGGAAAATACGTTTTGGCAACTTTAAAAAGTTGTGCTGATTTACTTCTGTTTAATTCGCTCATTTTCTTGTTTATCTTTGTCTTATACAAAAATAACAAATTTCAACGGCTTATGTTTTTTGATTCAACGCTAGAATTTGCTAAATCACTTGATCAGCGCGATCCGCTACGCTCCTTTCGTGAAGAGTTTTTATTCCCCGACTTTCACGAAAAAAATCTTATATATTTTACGGGTAATTCCCTCGGTCTTCAGCCTAAAAATGCAAAAAATTATATCTTAGAAGAGCTCGAAGACTGGCAAAAATATGGCGTTGAGGGGCATTTTATTTCTAGACGGCCTTGGTATTCTTACCATGAAAACCTTACGGATATGATGGCCGAAATTATCGGAGCAAAACCTCTTGAAGTGGTGGTTACCCATTCGTTAACTACCAATCTCCACCTGTTAATGGTTTCCTTTTTTCGACCTGAAGGCAAACGAACGAAAATAATTTGTGAGGAAAAGGCCTTTCCAAGTGATCAATATGCTATAGAATCACAATTGAAATTTCACGGATTGGGTGCAGAGAATTTGATTGAAATCGCTCCGAGAAAAGGAGAGTTTTTGATCCGAGAGGAGGATATAATCGCAAAAATAAACGAAATCGGCGATGAACTAGCCCTAGTAATGATTGGTGGGGTGAATTATTATACCGGGCAATTATTTGACATGAAAACCATTACTACTGCTGGTCATTCGGTGGGGGCAAAAGTGGGTTTTGATTTGGCTCATGCTGCAGGAAATGTTGAATTATCTCTTAACGCTTGGGGCGTCGATTTTGCTGCTTGGTGTGGGTATAAATATTTGAATTCATCGCCAGGTGGAGTTGCGGGAATGTTTGTTCATGAAAGACATGCCAATAACACTAATTTACCTCGCTTTGCGGGTTGGTGGGGACATAATAAAGACACACGATTTGAAATGAAACCTGGGTTTTCTCCTATTCCTGGGGCCGAAGGGTGGCAATTGAGCAACGCACCTGTGCTTGGTATGGCGGCACAACTTGCTTCGTTGGAAATTTTTAAAAAAGCAGGTATGGGGCGCATCTCTGAAAAAAGAGATTTGATAACCGCTTACTTGGAATATATTATTCTAGACGTATCAGAAAGGAATAAAACAACTTGTTCTTTTGAAATAATTACCCCCTCAGAACCAGCTAAAAGAGGGTCCCAATTATCGATGCTTGTACATGGAAAGGGAAAGGGGTTATTTGAGAAACTGAGCAGAAATGGCGTTGTGGCTGATTGGAGAGAACCAAATGTTATTCGGGTTGCTCCTGCCCCACTCTATACTAGTTTTGAAGATTGTTATTGGTTTGGTAAATTCCTAGAGGACGCTATTCAATAATCGTCATTTGCTCAATAATGGTTAATATGGAATTCGGAAAATACCGCTGTTCTAAGGCGTTTATTTTTCCTTCAAGAGAATCTATTGTTTCTCCCATATCAATTGCGCACTCGTATTGATTCATAATTCTCCCCTCATCGAACACTTCATTTACTAAATGAATGGTAATGCCTGATTTGATCTCTTTTTCTGCCAATACGGCCGCATGAACATTTTTACCATACATCCCTTTTCCTCCAAATTTAGGCAACAGCGATGGATGTAGATTTATTATTTTATGGTTTAATCTACTGATGAATTCTACTGGAATTTGTTTTAAATACCCCGCCAAAATAACCCAATCGATATTATAGGTAGAACACAAGGTTATTTGCTGTTGTGTATAAGACTCTTTTTTATTCGAATCAAAGAATAATACACCTCTTTCTTGACAATAGTCCGATAAATCATAATTTTCTCCTGTTGTAAAAACAAATTTTACCTTTATTTTAGTTGAATCATGAAAATAATCAATGATGTTTTTGGCGTTGGAACCTTTGCCTGAAATAAAGATAGCGATGTTCTTTTTTGAATTCACATCGCAAAATTAAGCAATACAATGACTTAAAAATCAGCTGTAAAAAAGTATTTATTAAATAATAAAGGTGGAATAATTTTGATATTTGATTGTTTGTTTTTTTCTTTGCATACGTAAACCAAATTAAAATTTAAAAAAAATGTCTGAAATAAAAGATCAAGTAATAGCAATTATTGTTGATAAACTTAATGTTGAAGAAGCAGAAGTTACCAATGAGGCAAGTTTCACAAACGATTTAGGTGCTGACTCTTTAGACACTGTTGAATTGATTATGGAGTTTGAAAAATCATTCAATATTTCTATTCCAGATGACAAAGCTGAAGGAATTCAAACTGTTGGTGACGCAATTGCTTATATAGAAAGTAACCATAAATAAGACACCCGTCTTTTTTTAATAACTATGCAACTCAAACGAGTCGTAATAACAGGTTTGGGCGCGCTAACGCCTATTGGTAATGATGTGAATTCCTTTTGGGATGCACTTATTGCTGGTAAAAGTGGTGCGGCACAAATTAAGCAATTTGACGCTGATTTATTTAAAACCCACTTTGCGTGTGAGTTGAAGGATTTCAACATCGAAGATCATTTAGATAGAAAAGAAGCCCGAAAGTTAGATCAGTTTTCTCAATATGCGCTGGTTTCTGCCACACAAGCTATAGAAGACGCGAAACTTATGGAAAGCAATCCAAACTGTGACCGTATTGGTGTCGTTTGGGGATCTGGAGTTGGCGGCTTGAAAACATTTCAAGACGAAGCGCAAAACTTTTTTGAGGGGGATGGAACACCGCGTTTTAATCCGTTTTTTATTCCCAAAATGATCGCTGATATTGCCTCCGGACATATTTCAATCAAATATGGTCTTCGAGGACCTAATTACGTTACCGTTTCTGCTTGTGCATCCGCAACCAATGCCATAATAGATGCCTTTAACTTAATTCGCCTAGGTAAAGCCGATGCCATTGTTACCGGCGGATCTGAGGCGGCTGTGAATCAAATGGGAATGGGGGGATTTAACGCTTTAAAGGCCTTGTCTACAAGAAATGATTCGCCCGAAACGGCATCACGTCCATTTGATTTAGATCGAGATGGTTTTGTTTTAGGAGAAGGTGCCGGTGCATTAATCCTTGAAGAACTTGAACACGCTCTTAAACGAGGAGCAAAAATTTATGCAGAAGTTGCTGGCGGTGGGATGTCTGGTGATGCTTATCACATGACGGCTCCACATCCAGAAGGAATTGGTGCCAGAAACACGATGATCGCTGCATTGGAAGATGCCGAATTAAGTCCTTCTGATGTTGATTATGTCAATGTACATGGAACATCAACCCCACTTGGTGATATAGCAGAAGTAAAAGCCATTGAGACCGTTTTTGGTGAACATGCTTTACAATTAAATATCAGTTCAACGAAATCAATGACCGGGCACCTACTTGGCGCTGCCGGTGCAATCGAAGCGATAGCATGTGTACTAAGCGTTAAACATGATTTGGTTCCTCCTACGATTAATCATTTTACGGACGATCCTGCCTTAAATCCTAAACTTAACTTTACATTCAATAAATTCCAAAAAAGAGTGGTAAATGTTGCCATGTCTAATACCTTCGGCTTCGGGGGGCACAATACAAGTGTGATCGTTAAGAAATACCATTAATCCTTGGGTGTTTTAAACTCCTTCTTTTCAAAGAAAAAATCTCAAGATGAGATAAAGTTAATTCGTTTTATTATTCAATCTTTTGGTTACCGTCCCACGAATCTTGGTTTTTTTCAAAAAGCACTTTCTCATAAGTCTATTGCCGGAAAAAATGAAGTGGAAGAATCTAATGAACGACTTGAGTTTTTAGGGGATGCCATACTTGATGCCGTTATAGCTGAATACTTATATGAAAAATACCCTGGAGACGATGAGGGATATTTAACTAAGTTAAAATCAAAAATTGTGAATCGAAAAACACTTTCTGAAATAGGTGAAAAAATGGGTATTCGGAACCATCTCAATTATAGCACAGCAAGAACGATAAACCTTCCTTCCATAGAGGGGAATGCTTTTGAAGCACTCATGGGTGCTCTCTATCTAGATGGTGGATATAAACAAGTGAGACAGAGTCTTCGCAATCATGTGTTAAGAAAGTTTGTGGACGTTAATAAATTATTGGAAGAGGAAATTGATTTTAAATCCCGATTAATTATTTGGTGTCAAAAGAAAAGATTGCCACTGGAATTTATTGTGGTTTCTGAGAATAAGCACCAAGGGGTCAATAATTATTCTATTGAAGTTAGAATTAATAAAGCGGTATATGGAACTGGGGCTGGTGGGAATAAAAAAGAAGCGGAACAAAATGCCTCCAAAGAAACGTTTAAAATAATGGGGGAAATTGATTAATTTTCGCATTATTGCTTTTTTTTTCTTTTCTTTGTCGCGTAAAAAAAATATAGTATGAGTTGGACAGATATTATTTATTCCATTGGAGATTTATTTAAGTGGGCTTTTGGCTTTTTTGAGTTTATTCAAAACAATTTCAACAACGTTTTATTGTTATTGGGCTTTTTTGGGTTCGCCTATTGGATGAACATACAGCGCAAATACAATGAAAAGTCTAATGTACCTGTCGAATCTAGTGAAAACACTGGGTGGTATAAAGATGGTGAGGGAAAACAAATTAAATAATTCCTCCTTTTCTTTATTGTAATCTGTTATTAAGTTAACGAGGACTTTAAATATTCCCTATTCATTCTTGCGATATTTTCTAACGAAATCCCCTTAGGACATTCTACTTCACATGCACCTGTATTCGTGCAATTTCCAAATCCTTCTGCATCCATTTGATTTACCATATTAATTACGCGGTCTCTGGCCTCCACTTTTCCCTGCGGCAGCAAAGAGAATTGGGAAACTTTAGCAGACACAAACAACATAGCAGAGGAGTTTTTACAGGTGGCAACACAGGCTCCACAACCTATACAAGTTGCCGCATCAAACGCTTTATCAGCATCGTGTTTTGGAATAGGAATGGTATTAGCATCAATAGTATTTCCTGAAGTATTTACGGAAATAAATCCGCCAGATTGCTGAATCCGATCAAATGCACTTCTATCTACAACAAGGTCTTTTATTACTGGAAAACCCTTGGCTCTAAATGGCTCAATATAAATAGTGTCGCCATCTTTAAATTTACGCATATGTAGCTGACAAGTGGTCACAAGTCTGTCCGGTCCGTGCGCCTCGCCGTTAATAAATAAAGAGCACATACCACAGATCCCTTCTCGGCAGTCATGGTCGAAAGCAACGGTGTCTTCTCCTTTAACAATTAACTCATCGTTTAATATGTCCAACATTTCAAGAAAAGACATGTCTGGTTCTATTTTGTCCACGGTGTAATCCACCATCTTTCCTTTTGAGCTAGCGTCATTTTGGCGCCAAATTTTAAGTGCTAATTTCATGATATTATTGCTTAGTAAGCGTCACTATTATTTATAACTTCTTTGAACTAATTTTACATTCTCAAACGATAGGGGTTCTTTGTGAAGAACAGCATCGCTAGGATTGCCTTTATATTCCCATGCAGCAACATAGGCGAAATTTTCATCGTCTCTTTGCGCCTCACCATCAGATGTTTGATACTCCTCTCTGAAGTGTCCACCACAAGATTCATTTCTATGCAAGGCATCTTTAGCGAAAAGCTCCCCCAATTCCAGAAAATCAGCCACGCGCATTGCTTTTGCTAATTCTGGGTTAAAACTATCGGATGTACCTGGAATTTTTACTTCCTTATAAAAGTCTTCTCTGATTTGAGCAATTTCCTGTTGCGCTTCTTTTAAACCCTTTTCATTTCTTGACATCCCTACTTTATCCCACATTATTTTTCCTAATTTCTTATGAAAATAATCTGCTGGCTTACTGCCTCCGTTATTCATCAAACGACTAATCTGATCCACCACATTTTTCTCAGCGGCATCAAACTCAGGAGTATTTGTATCGATTTTCCCCATTTTGATATCTGGGGCTAAATAATCTCCAATCGTGTAAGGTAAAACAAAGTAGCCATCCGCCAAACCTTGCATCAAAGCGGATGCTCCCAATCGGTTGGCGCCATGATCAGAGAAATTAGATTCCCCAACTGAAAAGCAACCAGGAATTGTTGTTTGCAGATTGTAATCAACCCACGTTCCTCCCATGGTATAATGAACCGCAGGATAAATCATCATCGGTGTTGAATAAGGATCTTCATCCACTATTTTCTCATACATCTGAAAAAGATTTCCATATTTATTGGCCACAATTTCTGTCCCCAATTTGATAACTAATTGCTTATCGTTTTCATCTAAATGCTTCAGACGGGCTTGATCTATTCCGTAACGCTCAATGGCAGCAGCGAAATCCAAGTAAACAGCTTCTCCCGTTTTATTAACACCAAAACCAGCGTCACATCGTTCTTTTGCTGCCCGCGAAGCAATATCACGAGGAACCAAATTACCAAATGCTGGGTAACGACGCTCCAAATAATAATCGCGATCTTCTTCGGCTAATTGAGTGGGTTTTAATTTTCCCTCTCGAATCATTTTTGCGTCTTCCAATTTGGCCGGAACCCATATACGACCATCATTTCGTAGTGATTCAGACATCAATGTTAATTTCGCCTGATGATCACCAGAAACAGGTATACAAGTTGGGTGAATCTGCGTGTAACAAGGATTCGCGAAAAAAGCACCTCTTTTATGGATTTTCCAAGCGGCCGTTACATTACTGCCCATCGCATTTGTCGAAAGAAAGAAAACATTTCCGTAGCCTCCAGAAGCGATAACCACTGCGTGTGCTGAATGGCGCTCAATTTTGCCTGAAACCATGTCTCTTGCAATAATCCCCCTCGCTTTACCTTCGACGATTACCAAATCAAGCATTTCATGGCGATTATGCATTTTAATTTTTCCGCGACCTATTTGTCTGTTCATAGCGGAATAAGCGCCCAATAATAATTGCTGTCCCGTCTGACCCTTTGCATAAAAAGTTCTTGAAACAAGGGTTCCGCCAAATGATCTGTTATCTAAAAGCCCCCCATATTCTCTAGCGAACGGAACGCCTTGCGCAACGCATTGGTCAATAATGTTGGTGGATACCTCTGCTAAGCGATGTACATTTGATTCCCGAGCTCGGTAATCTCCACCTTTCACCGTGTCGTAAAACAAACGAAAAGTAGAATCCCCATCGCCCTGATAGTTTTTTGCGGCATTAATTCCTCCTTGTGCAGCAATTGAGTGGGCACGACGCGGTGAGTCTTGAAAACAAAACGCTTTTACGTTGTAGCCTAACTCGGCAAGGGTGGCTGCAGCAGATCCTCCAGCTAGTCCTGTTCCCACAATAATAATGTCAAGATTCCGCTTGTTTGCCGGATTCACCAAATTAATGTGGTCTTTGTAATGTGTCCATTTTTCAGCAATGGGACCTGTGGGTATTTTTGAGTCTAAAGCCATTATTAATTAATGATTAAAGTGGTGAAAAAGTGCGATAAAAATAAATCCAAAAGGGACAATCACCGCAAAGGCATAACCGAGTTTATGGATCGTTTTTGAATACTTATTATTAAACCCTATGGATTGAAATGACGAATTGAAGCCATGCCACAAGTGCAAGAAAAGAAAGAAAAAAGACAAACAATAAATCGCCGTTCTTATTGGGCTTTCAAACTTTTCTCCGAGCTCATGATAATATCGTTGAGCGTCCAAGGGATTTACTTCTACATATTTATATGCCATTTCCGGAACCCAGAAATCATAAAAGTGAAGACCTAAAAAGGACAAAACCACAATTCCTGAAATAATCATGTTTCTTGAAGACCAAGAAGCATTGGAGGCGCCATTGTATTTAGCATAAGCTATTGGCCGAGACGCCCTGTTTTTAAAATCTAAAACAAAACCCATAATGAAATGGAATAATACCCCAATAATTAGTATCGGCTGCATTACAAATTGAATTAATGGATTATTACCCATAAAATGAGCCATCATATTAAATAGTTGCTCGCTAAAAACAGACATCAAATTAACAAAGAAATGGATCGACAAAAAAGTGATCAAAAACAAACCTGAAAGTGCCATGGCAACTTTCTTGGCAATTGATGACTTTAAAATAGTTGGATTGCTCATAATTAAATACTAAAATAATCGTTGCAAATTTAACAAATTCAACAATTATAAAGCACTTTTTGTTCTTATTTTATAATTGGTCTGAATAGGAAACGACCGTTTTATTTTCGTTTACATTTATTTTTATGTGCTTTCCTATGACAAGCGCTCTATTATCGTTAATGTGCCCAACAGGAAAATTAAAGATAACCGGCATATTAGAAAACCGCAATTGCTCAAGTATAATTTCTTCTACAGAGCGCCCTAATGGTGGATCGGTATCTTCAAGTTCTGTAATGCCGCCAATTATTAGTCCTTTTATTTTTTCAAACACTCCTGCTTTACCTAGAGCAAAAATCATCCGCTCGACTTGATAATAATGTTCTCCGACATCCTCCAAAAACAGAATACTATCCTCAAAATCAAATTGATCCTCCGTGCCTAACATACTATAAACAATACTGAGATTTCCACCAATTAAATTACCCGTGGCTATCCCCGCTTTATTGGATATAATGGCGGGCAGTAAGAATTGTGGCCAAGAGCCTTGAAGGATGTTTATTAAGCTTATTAATGCCGCTTCGGTGTTTTTCTCAAAATTAATTGGCATAGAACCATGAATACTTTGAACGCCCAATTTATTCAGACGATGATGAAAGACGGTAATATCACTAAATCCAATCAACCATTTAGGCTCTCGTAACATATTCGCCCAGTTTATGCGGTCTACTAAACGGATGCTTCCATAGCCGCCTCTTGCACAAAGTATCGCTCGGACATCGGGGTGGTCTATCCCAAATTGAAAATCCAACAACCTTTCTTCATCCGTTCCTGAAAAATAATGGTGCTTCCCTAAACAATTCTTACTAATCAACACCTTGAAGCCATTCTGCTCGAGGTATTTTTTCGCATACGAAACCGCTTGTGGATCCATGAATTTTGCGGGTGACGTAATATAAATAAGATCGCCTGGATTTAATGCTGGTGGTTGAATCATGGCTTCATTATAAAAGATTGAGCGATGGTAAGATCAAATTGGTCGGTAATTTTAATGTTTTCCTGGTTGCTAGAAACAAAATGTATCTTTACTCCCAATTGTTCCACCAAAGAAGCGTCGTCTGTTATGTTTTCGGTAAATTCCTGGCGATAGGCGAGCCGAATTATTTCCGCGTGAAAACATTGTGGGGTATGAATAATCCGAAAGTTTTTCCGGTCTACTGCAAAATTATCATTCCCATTTACCAATCTTATCGTATCCTTTAATTCAACGACTGGAACAACCGCTTCAAACTTCTCTAGCGAGGAAAAACAACGTTCAATAGTTGCCGCTGAAACGAACGGCCTTACGCCATCATGGATGGCTATGTGCTCACCGTGGACAGTAGTAAGTGCGTTTTTTATTGAGTGGAATCGCTCGGCACCTCCTACCACAATACTATGTGGAACAGTAAAGCCGATGGAATTAATTAATGAGTTCCAATAATCAACCCAATCATTTGGCAGGGTTACTACTATCTCTAAGGCATTATCAAATAAATAAAACTCATTAATGGTATGCGCTAATATGGGTAAGTTTCCTATGAGCAGAAATTGTTTTGGTATTACATTTCCTGCACGTCGTCCTATTCCTCCTGCTGTAATAATAACTGACCGTTTTATCATGCTCAAAAATAAGTATAAGTATGGTATCTACAAATTTTACAACTTTGCCCTTGTTTTTCTACCTTTGTGTAAAATCACGTTCCATGACAATGCGAAAAGGTAGCCTAACTATTTATAATACCCTGAGTGGTAATAAGGAATTGTTTTGTCCAATAAACAACGATTTTGTAGGCATGTATGTTTGTGGGCCAACGGTATACAATTATGTACACTTAGGGAATTGTAGGACTTTTATTTCTTTCGACTTGGCTTACCGTTATTTACTTCATCTTGGATACCGGGTTCGTTATGTAAGAAACATAACAGATGTTGGTCATTTAGAAAGTGATGCGGATGAAGGGGAGGATAAAATATCTATCAAAGCGCGCTTAGAAAAATTGGAGCCGATGGAAATTGTACAACAATACACCATCGATTTTCATCAAGTTATGCAAGCTTTTAATGCGCTGCCACCAAACATTGAACCCACTGCTACAGGACATCTTATCGAACAAATTGAATTCATCCATTCGATCCTTAAAAATGGCTTTGCATATGAATCAAATGGCTCTGTCTATTTTGATGTAGAAAAATACAATAAGGCGTATCCTTATGGCGAATTATCTAGAAGAAAAATTGAAGATTTAATTGCTAATTCAAGGCCTCTTGACGGTCAAAATGAAAAACGAGCACCACTTGATTTTGCCCTTTGGAAAAATGCTTCGGCAGAACATATTATGAAGTGGCCATCGCCTTGGGGAATTGGGTTTCCTGGATGGCATTTAGAATGCTCCGCAATGAGTGGTAAATATTTAGGAGAAACGTTTGATATTCACGGAGGTGGAATGGACCTTAAATTCCCTCATCACGAATGCGAAATTGCGCAGGGTAGTGCAGCGACTGGTAAAAAACCAGTTAATTATTGGATGCATGCCAATATGCTCACGCTTAACGGAAAAAAAATGAGTAAGTCTGCAGGAAATTCATTGCTGCCAAACGAATTGTTTTCAGGAGAAAACGAGTTGCTAAACAAAGGATTTGATCCAATGGTTGTCCGTTTTTTTATGATGCAAGCACATTACCGAAGCACCCTAGACTTTACAAGTGAAGCGCTGAGTGCGGCAGAAAAAGGATTCAAAAAACTTATGGTATCAGTAGAAAACTTAGAGTTGATTGTTCCTTCCAATCAATCAACTTTGGATGTTTCAATGCTTATCGATAGTTTTTATGCAGCAATGGATGATGATTTTAATGCGCCCGCTTTAGTCGCTAATTTATTTGAGGCTGTTAAACAAATCAATTCTGTCCTAGAAGACAAAGAATCACTAAATAAAGAAGATTTGAATCTATTTAAAAAAGAAATGAACGGTTTTGTTTTCGACGTTTTGGGATTAAAACCTACCATTGAGAAATTAGGGGATGATCGTTTAGTAGGTGTGATGGACTTAATGATGAATTTAAGGTCAAGTGCGAGAGAGAATAAAGACTGGGCTACATCGGATAAAATTAGAGACGGGCTCCTAAATGCTGGTATTCATGTTAAGGATGAAAAAAATGGCGCAAGTTGGAAATAACAAAACATATTCTTTTAATCAATGGCATTAATTAAATCTTGTAAAGAACTTTCTCCTCAATTTGGTGAAGATTGTTATTTCGCTGAAAACGCTACCATAATAGGCGACGTGATAATGGGAGAACAATGCTCTGTTTGGTTCAATGCCGTTATTAGAGGAGATGTGAATTCTATTCGAATCGGAAATAAAGTTAATATTCAAGATGGTGCCGTATTACATTGTACCTATCAAAAAACAACCGTTTCTATTGGAAATAACGTATCCATCGGACATAATGCGCTTGTACATGGGTGTACAATTGAAGACAATGTGTTGATTGGAATGGGCGCAATTGTTATGGATAATTGCTACATAGAATCAAATTGTATTATTGCGGCTGGGGCGGTCGTTTTAGAGGGGACACGTGTGGAATCTTGGAGTATTTACGGTGGTGTTCCCGCAAAAAAAATTAAGACCTTGTCTCCTGAACTTTTCGAGGGAGAGGTAATGCGAATTGCCGATAATTATGTTTTTTACTCCAGTTGGTTTAAATAGATGGCCTTTTGATTTTTTTTTAGTTAATTTGTTAAAATATAAATTTATGAAACGCTTTATTTTTCTCTCGATGATATTTTTTTCAATCGGGTTATTTTCGTGTAAGAAATATTCGGAGGGAGGTTTAAAAAATATGGCGGCGAGTCATATTAGAGGTACTTGGAAACTGGAAACCTATCTTCTTAATAACATCGATTTTACTGGCGATTTATTAATCAATAGTTATAAAGAAACGTTCAATGAAGAAGGTACATATTCGAGACAACTTATTGATACATTTAACCAAGTTTTAAGTACTAACGGAGGATGGGATTTTGAAGGCGAACGTAGCCTATTAACAATTTTAGGCGCGGGGGATTTTCTTTTGACAGCCGGCTCTTCAACCGCAACGGCTCCACGTAGTTATACGATTGAGCGACTAACTAAATCGGAACTTTGGTACACCTATGATGATGGTTTGGGGAAGCATGATTTTAGGTTAATTAAACAATAAGACCAATTTAGATCAATGAAATATTCACCTATAAACGCTTCGCTTTTTATTAAAAATCGCGCTGCTTTTGTTAAACAAATGGAAAAGGGTGCCTTAGCCGTTTTTAATTCCAATGATATTTTCCCAATAAGCGCAGACAGTTCGATGCCCTTTCAGCAACATCGGGATATTTTTTACCTAAGTGGGGTTGATCAAGAAGAGTCTATCTTAGTTTTGTCTCCTAATGCGGGTAATCCCGCTCATAAAGAAATACTGTTTTTAAAAGAAACTAGTGAATTAATTGCCATCTGGGAAGGGGAGAAACTTACAAAAGAGACCGCACTACAAGTCTCTGGTATAAAAACGGTCTATTGGTTGCAACAATTCCCTGTTATCTTCAAGCAATTAATGGCGGAATGCGATGCTATTTATCTAAATACCAACGAACACTTAAGAGCTTCAACAGAGGTAGAAACAAGGGAAGATCGATTTATTAAAAAAGTGCGGATTGATTACCCCGCGCATCAGACATTAAAATCTGCGCCAATATTACACCAAATTCGCGCTATTAAAAGCCAACTAGAAATAGATTTAATGCAAACGGCCTGTAATATAACTGAAGCCGGTTTCAGAAGGCTTTTGGGGTTTGTAAAGCCCGGTGTTTGGGAATATGAAATTGAAGCGGAACTTGTACATGAATTTATTAAACGCCGATCGAAAGGTTTTGCTTATACGCCAATCATTGCATCGGGAAAAAATGCTTGTGTGCTTCACTATATTGAAAACAACCAACAATGTCAAGACGGCGAAGTTATTTTGCTAGATGTTGCTGCAGAATATGCTAATTATTCCTCTGACTTAACGAGGTGTATTCCGGTCTCTGGTCAATTTACAAAACGTCAAAAGGCGGTATATAATGCCGTGCTTCATGTAAAAAATGAAGCCGAAAAATTGTTGGTGCCTGGCGTAATTATGGCGGATTATCATAAAAATGTAGGGTTATTAATGGAGGAGCAACTCGTTGGTCTTAATCTAATTTCAATCGACGATATTAAAAACCAAAAACCCGAATGGCCTGCTTATAAAAAATATTTTATGCACGGCACTTCTCATTTTATCGGACTTGACACGCATGATGTGGGTCTATGGCACCAGCCAATTCAAGCAGGAATGGTTTTTACTTGTGAGCCAGGGATTTACATCCCGGAAGAAAATTTAGGAATCCGTTTAGAAGACGATTTAGTTGTCCAAGAAAAAGGAGAGCCATTTAACCTGATGAAAAACATCCCACTTGAAGCACAAGCGATTGAAGATTTGATGAACGCTTAACATGCTCTATTCACGTGTTTTTGGTTCTGGACCTGCCCTAGTTTTTATTCATGGTTTTTTAGAATCTTCCACCATGTGGGATGTGTTACCCCTCGCAACACTTAAGTGCCAATGTATCTTTATTGACCTGCCGGGCCATGGGAATTCCCTTTTGAAAAATACGCCAGAAGAGCCTTCTATATGCTGGATAGCGGAGCAAGTTGTCTCTACTCTTGACCTATTGGGAATAAATTCCTTTTCCATCGTTGGACATTCGATGGGTGCTTATGTTGCGCTAGAAATTAAAAGAATAATGCCTGGTTGCAGAAAAGTCGTTTTACTTAATTCTAATTTTTGGACGGACGGTGAACAGAAGAAAAAAGACAGGGTGCGTGTTGCTTCACTCGTTTTGAAAGCAAAAAACCTCTTTATTCAAGAAGCTATTCCACACTTGTTTCATGATGTAAAAAAACACGAAGAAACTATTTTATCTTTAATTCAGGAAGCAAAAAAAATGGAGGCGAGCGCCATTGCTTTTTCGTCCTTAGCCATGAGAAATAGGACGGATTTTAGTACTCATATTGAAGAAAATCCACGTGATTATCTTTTCGTTCATGGGGTGTTGGACAGGCTTATTGAGGTGGAAGAATACCGCCGAAAAACCATCGCGTTTCCTGAACAGCTCTACCTAATCGATGGGGCCGGTCATATGTCACCCTGGGAAAATCCTACGGCAGTAATGAATTTTATTAAGTCTGCACTATAAAATAGTAATGTGTCCGAAAGCCTCGCAACTGTCGCTTTAACTTAATTTTTTATTATTCGCATTATTTGTTTTTCATCTATTGACCTTACTTCAACAAAATAAATTCCCGGTGCGTAATTCATTTTCGCTGTGAATGACTCTGAACCGTCAATATAGAATTTATCTATTAATCTACTATTGGCATCAAATAAATTGATGACGCCAGTAAACACCTCTTCAAATGTTATGCTCCACATGTCTTGCACTGGATTAGGAAAGATCTTTATTCCTGATAAACTTCCTTCTTCAATAGAAACATAATTAATAGTTATACAATTGGATGTGTCGGTACAACCATTAGAATTCGTGGTGACAACGGCATAAACGCCATTTTGCGTAACCGTGTAATTTGCACTTGTTGCTGCGGGAATGGCTCCTAAAGTAGTACAATTTATCCATTGGTATTGAAGACCCGGTAAGCTAGAATTTATCACTAAACCATTAGCAGAAATGGTATTGTTAATTTGTTCCAAGGACAGATTTAAAGTCACTAAACTATCACAGCCTTGCATATTTGTTTGGTTGGAAGTGTATATTCCCGCTTGTGTATAAGACGTGCCATTGAATAAATAACTATCTCCTTGACAAATCGAAACATCCAGAGCAACTTCATCGCTTTGACATGTTATATTTATAAAGTCCAAGTAATTTGACGTTGAAAGTTGAATACTTGTGTAGCCAACAAGGGGTGAGGCCATTGTTGTTGGGTTTACGTTAGACGTCACAACAGAAGATGGATAGGTAAAAGTCCAAGAGCTAAGGCCTGGTCCAGCCAATATATCTGTTACTGTCATGGATTGATTCGTGCATGTTGCGTATGAAACTTGTATTTCTGGCTGACCCGCTAAATTAAATGAAATAGAGTCCATTGATAAAGAATCTCCAGACGCTAAATAAATAGATGCTGCAATTCCAGATGCACCATTACCACCAGCTCCTCCATTTCCTCCTGCTCCCCCATTTCCTCCCTTGCCACCTTCTCCAATTTCAGCCGAACACGTCGTTTGGCGCGCTGCACCAATGCCACCTGCTGCACCAATGCCACCTGTACCTCCTGTTCCACCTATTCCTGCGTTACCCATTAAAACAAAGCAATCCATGAACTGACCTGAAGGTCCATTGTCATTTAAATAAATACCAAAAGAACTTCCGCCGCCATAACCACCTGTACCGCCGTCACCACCTTGTCCGCCACCACCTGCGCCAGAACCTCCATTTCCAGGGCCATTATCACATAAAGTACACACTTGTCTACCTCCGCCTCCTCCTGAGCCTCCTCCTGAACCACCACACGCAAATGTCCCCGATGGAGCCTGTGCTCCTGGTGTCCAAAATCCATTTATAACAAGGCCATTGGGGCCTAATCCACCTGCTACTCCATTCGTTCCTGCTACTCCATTTGCACCATCCGTTGCGTCTCCTCCTGGATCACCATCTAATCCTCTTGCGCCACCAGTACCACCGGGCAAACAAGTAGAGGCGCCTCCTGATGCACTTAATCCGGCATTATTACCAGAACATTCGTCGCCACCAGCACCACCGCCAGCACCACCGCCTCCATTTCTTCCAGTTCCAACAGATCCGGCAACGCCATTGTTCTGTTGGCCTGTATTTGCTGCGCCTCCTGCACCACCTGCCGTTCCGCCTCCACCTTGACCTCCTGCTCCCCCTGCTCCCCCTGCTTGACCACTGCTAAATGTACACGTTCCACCATTACAAGAACCGGCAGAACCTAAAATTCCATTACTTCCACTTAGGCCATTTGAACCTGCAGAGCCGTTATAACCATTCGAAGAATTTCCAATTATTAGTTGACAACGAACCAGTTTATAATCAGAACAACTATCCAAATAAACGCCATAAACAGAGGTTCCATAAGGAGTCGCCGCTGAAGAAGCGGCGGCATTGGCTACTTGAATGGTAAGGTCTTGAAAACGAAAAAAGCTTTTATTTGAAATTTCAAAAGCACTGATTCGTAAGGATGTGTTAGGTCCTTGTGGATTAAGATTCGTTCTATATATGGTGCTTGCACCTGCCAAACTTGTCTTTGTCCATGCCAACGTATCGATAAAACCACCTTCAATGGTTATGTTATTTCCATTAAGCGTAAGGTTATTATCAATAGAATATTGTCCGGTTGCTAAACGTATATATGCGCCGTTACCCGCTGTAAGTAATGCGGTTTGAATATCCATCGGGGAGGCTTGTGTGCCCAATCCTAAGGGTGTGCCGCTTGTGCTTACGTATACAAATTGACATTGGGAAATTACGTTCGTTTGGATAAATAGTAGGGCCAAAAATGTGAGAGTAGCTATTTTCATACAGTAAAATTTTAGTTAAAGGTAAGAAAATAATTAGGACTTAAATACTCATTTCTTCCAGCCAATTTTCCATAGAATTTGATTCTTCTATAGAAAACGATCCCGATTTTGTTCTGCGCAAGGAAATTAACGTTCCGCCGACCCCTGCCTTTTTACCGAAATCATGGGCTAATGATCTGATATAAGTTCCTTTTGAGCATTTTATAATGAAGGTGATTTCCGGGTAATTTGTTGCGTCAATATCGAACGAACTTATCTTAATGAAATTGGGTTTTAAGGTTAATTCTATGCCTTCACGAGCGTATTCGTATGCGCGCTTTCCATTCACTTGCTTAGCGGAATATATCGGTGGAACCTGTTCTTGTTCGCCCAGAAAAGAAAGACGAATAGATTCCAATTCATCCATTGACGCTGGAGGAACATCAACCTCCTGATCAAAAGGTGTTTCTAAATCATATGAAGGTGTTGTTTTTCCCAGTAAAATGGTGCCAGTATATTCTTTGTCTTGGCCTATCATTCCCTCGATAAGTTTGGTGTTTTTGCCCGTGCAAATAATTAACAGACCCGTTGCTAATGGGTCAAGCGTTCCTGCATGGCCCACCTTGATTTTTTTAACATTAAGTTTTTGTTTAATATTCCAGCGGATCTTGTTAACAACATCAAAAGATGTCCAACCCAATGGCTTGTCTATCAATAAGGTTTCGCCGGCTTGATAATCTAACATATGGAAAAACTAAGCAATAAGACTATAATAAATTATGAACGACACACCTAACACAATTCTGTACCACCCCCACATTTTAAATCCATATTTCTTAAGAATACCTATGAAAAATTTGATGGCTAATAAGGCTACAAAAAAAGCAATAACATTGCCAATAATGAACAATAAGAGGTGGTTTCCTTGAAGTAACATTTCGTATCCTTTCATCTCGACAAACTTACTCCCGCTAATTGGAACAGACCAATCTTTAAGAAAAATAGAGTAACAAGTAACAGCAAGCATAGTGGGTACGGCTAGGAAGAAACTAAATTCGGCCGCCATTCGCATACTTAGTTTTTGTTGCATTCCTCCAATTATCGAAGCTGCCGCCCGACTCGTCCCTGGCATCATGGCTAAACATTGCCAAAAACCAATGGTAATGGCGCTTTTATTAGTAATGTTTGACTCATCATCTATCGGGGTATCTTGAAATATTTTATGAATGAATAATAAAATCACACCCCCTAAAATTAAAACAAGGGCAATTGGAATTGGTTTTTCAAGAACGACCTCAATTTTATCATCAAAAAGTTTTCCAAGGATCAACGCCGGAATTACTGCCAATGTTATTTTTAAATAAAATTTATACGATGTGAAATCAAAGAATTTTTTCCAATACAATACAACAACCGCTAGAATAGCGCCGAATTGTATAGATACCTGAAACATTTTGACGAAAACATCCTTCTCAACTCCGAAAATAGAGCTGGTAAAAATCATATGAGCGGTTGATGATACAGGAAGGAACTCCGTTAAACCCTCAATGATTGCTAATACAATTGCTTGCAAAAAAGTCATTTGTGAGGCTTATTTTTTAAGCTTTACCGCAGCAGAAGGCTCTTTCTCCTTTTGAACCCCCTCTTTTTCCGGTGACTCTTGGTGTTTTGGCTTTTTCATGATACTAAAAAGAATAACACCATAACCAACTAAAATAAAAATTGGTGCAATCGTAATTCTTACCGTACTAAAAAGAGCTTCACCGTCAAATTTATTCGGATCTTCAGATCCTCCACCAATCATTAATAAGAATCCTACTACATTAATTGCTAATCCTATTAAAAGAATTTTATAGTTTTCTGCTTGGAAACCGAAGTGTTTGATTGGATTATTCATGGCTTTTTAATATAAATCATCTAATTTCATGCGAAGATACTTGTTTAATGCAAACCATGTTGATACAAGTGTAATAAAAATTCCTATTAGAATCAAAGAAGCTATCAGTAGTAATAATACCTGCCAAGTGAATGTAATCTCTATTGTTTCTATAACATTGTTCAGCGCAAAGAAAACAGTCATGAGTAAGCATAGGGCAACGATAGCAGAGATTAAGCCTTGAATAACAGACTTCAAAAGAAAAGGGCGGCGAATGTAACTACCGGTAGCACCTACCAAGGTCATCGTTTTTATTGTAAAGCGTTTAGAATATAAGGACATCCTTATTGTATTGTTTATCATTGCTACCGCTATGATAATTAAAAGGGCAGCAATCGACAAAAATAATAGTACAAATTGTTGGAAACCAAGGTTTACTTTTTCGACGCTTGATTCATCATAATTTACCTCATCAATTTGATTTGGAAAATATTTTAATAGTTTTAATTTGATTTTTTTCATGCCGCTTTTATTCGCAAATTGAACCTTTGGAGAAAAACATAACGATGGAGGCAATGGGTTTTCACCCTCTAATAATTCTATGATCTCCGCTTGATCTTTTCCGCCAAATTCTTGAATGGCCCTTTCGGAAGAAACAAACCATACTTTTTTAAATTCACCCCAAGACTTTATCCGAAGCTCTACTTGTTTTATGTCGGCATCATTTAATTTTGGATTGAAAAAAATATCGCCTTGAAGACTTTCTTTAGCCTGGTTTTGAATATTGCTTAATCCAAACATTCCGCTTAATACGATTCCGATCATGAATAAAACAAGTGATATTCCAATTATGGTAGAAACGTAACTTGTCTTAATACCTGTTTTATTATATTTTTCAATTGCCTTTGACATATTTCAAAAGTATTAAAAAAAACCGTGCGGCTCTAAGATACGATTAACGAGTAATCAACGATGAATTGTGGATTGTGTGAACAGTGATTGGGAATGGTAACGGAAAGAAGAATTAAAGGTCTACCCAGTCGTTATTTTCTTTAATAAGATCTATCAAGGCACGAACGGCTTCCGATTCTGGAACGTTTTTTTTAACGACCACTTTCTCTTTATACAAGGTTATTTTTCCTGGGCCGGTTCCCACATAACCATAATCGGCATCTGCCATCTCACCTGGTCCATTAACTATACAGCCCATAATTCCTATCTTGAGCCCTTTTAAATGGGGGGTTTCTTGCTTAATTTTCATGGTTGTTTCTTGCAAATCAAAGAGGGTTCTTCCACAAGAAGGACAAGAAATATATTCCGTTTTTGAAATACGGGAACGCGTGGCTTGAAGAATGCCGAAAGCAGTAGAATTTATCAATGTTGGTGCTTGATTACCGCTTAACCACAAGCCATCACCAAACCCGTCGATAAACAAGGAGCCGCAATCACTTGAAACGTGTAATTGAAACGTTTCTGAATCTAAAGAATCATTCTCAACTTTTAATATGACCGGTATGTTTAATTTACTGTTCAATAAATCAATGTATACTTTTCTGAAAAGTTGGGTTTTGTTACTGTATTTAGAACACAAGACTAAAACAAGTCCGGTATATTCAGCTAGGTTCTCAGGCAATGACTCGGAACCTTCTACTTCTAAAAATGCCTGTTGATTTTTATCCAATTCATCGAGGTCTTTTACTTTTACTAATGGATAATATTCCTTTTTAGTGGTGCCCTGTTTTTTCCACGTAGTAAAATCCATAATTACACCTAATGTTCCAGGAACTTCAAAATTAAGCGTGTTATTACCTATATAAACATAATCAGCAGCTAAATCCTGTAAATTCCATTTATCTAACTGGACAGAATAATTATACCCGAAACCGTAAAAATTAGCAGGGATTATTGTTTGTTTCATGGAGAAATCAGCAATAACTACCGGAACATACTTTCCTCCAATGTTATGTACTTCTCTTGAAAGCCTTCGTTGATAGGAATAAGGATTATAAGGAAGTTCGTTAATGGATGTTGGGAATTCAAAGGTGTTTTTTGAATCAAATTTTTCAAGTAGCTTTCTGGCAACTGGAATTTCAAATTCTGGCTCTTCCGTTAAGGAAACTCGGATGGTATCTCCAATACCATCCTCCAACAAGGCGCCTATTCCAACAGCGGATTTAATTCGCCCGTCTTCACCATCTCCCGCTTCAGTAACGCCTAAATGCAAGGGGTAGCAAATTCCATTTTCCAACATTTTCGCAACCAACAAACGATACGCTTGAACCATAACCAGCGTATTACTCGCCTTCATGGAAATCGTTAAATTCTTATAGTCGTTTTTCTCACATATCTGTATAAATTCAAACGCTGACGCCACCATTCCTTCGGGGGTATCTCCATAACGACTTAATATTCGATCCGAAAGAGAGCCGTGATTCGTACCAATACGCATAGCTGTGTTGTGTTTTTTACACAATAAAACTAGCGGGGTAAATTTTTCCTCAATTCGTATTAATTCCTCTTGGTAACTTTCATTTGTATATTCTATTTCTTCGAATTTCTTTTTATCAGCGTAATTACCCGGATTCACGCGTACTTTTTCAACTAAGCGAGCGGCTATTTCTGCCGCGTTGGGTGTAAAGTGAATATCCGCAACTAAAGGCGTGTTATAGCCATAATCCAAAAGGCGTTGTTTTATTACTCCTAAATTTTCCGCTTCTTTTTTACTGGGAGCTGTTAATCTAAGCAACTCACAACCAGCCTTTATCATACGAATAGATTGCTCAACAGACAATTCGGTATTCATGGTATCGGTAGTAGTCATCGACTGTAATCGAATAGGCGCCTTACCACCTAGATTTAACGCACCAATAGTTACTTCTAAAGTTGGTAGCCGTTTTCGGTTCAATATATCAAGACAATACATGCTATATTATGTTGAAGCAGTCTATTTTGTAACTGCTTTTTTTACAAAGTTAGCCAATACTTTCGTATGTTTTTCTAATGGTTATTATTCTCTAAGAAAATCTTTCTTGTTTTTACTTTTTTTGAGGATTACCCAAGCCTGATGGTAAAAGTGGTCCCTATATTAACACTAGATGTAAACGAAATCTGACCATCATGATTTTCGATTATTTGTTTGGTTAAAGAAAGTCCTATTCCACTACCTGTTGATTTGGTGGTGAAATGTGGTATAAATATTTTTTCTGTTAGATCAGGGGGAATACCACATCCATTGTCTTTTATTTCAATTGTTACCATTTGTTTATCCGTTCTTACATAAATCTGAATAATTGGTTTTTTCATGTCAGAACAGGCTTGTGCAGCATTTTTTATTAGGTTATTAAATACCTGCAACCATTGGTCTTTATCTATATTAACGAAGCATTTTTCCAGCGAACTCTCCAATGTTATTTTTATATTATTGTAAGAAAGGAACATCGGCAAAATGTTCTTTATAAGTAAAATTAAATCCGTTTCTTTTTTAATTGGAACGGGTAATTGGGCAAAAAGTGAGAAATCATTCGCTATTTTAACTAGGTTGTCTATTTGCTCAATGATGGCCTTCACCACCACCTCAATTTTAAGTTTCGATTCCGGGTCATTAGCGTCATAAACTCTGAGCAATTGTTGTACGCTTAACTTAATAGGTGTCAATGGATTTTTGATTTCATGGGCGACTTGCTTCGCCATTTCTCTCCAAGCAGATTCGCGCTCATTTGATTTCAGTTGCTTAATTGCTTCCTCCAATTCATCTAACTTGTTGTTATAAGCATCTACAACGGTGCTTATTTCATCCCTTGATTCGTATACAATATGTTGGTTTCTTTTACCGAAATTAATCGCCTGAACCTTTAGTTGTAATTGCTTAAGGGGTTGCACTAAACGATTAGAAACTAATAAGGAAATAATGATGGCGCCCGTTAATAATAATATAAATATGTTCATTATTGAAACTAAAAAAGACTGGATTTGTCTTTCAAAATCCCTTTGTTTATTAAAATGTTGAATGTTTAAATAACCCAGCGCTTCGTTTTTTCCATTGTAAATAGGCATGTAAACGGAATAAAATGACAATTTTCCTATGTTTTCTTTTTGAGAATGCAAGCTTATGTGTTTTGATTTAAGTTCATAATAAGCTAGTGGATTTATCTGTTCGCTTTGTAATCCCAATGAAAAAACCTCGGGTTTTGAACCCGCTACCAAGCGACCTTTTAAATCATAAATATTAATGTCTGTTTCGAAAATTACCGAAAGTTTTTCTGTTAACAATTCAAAAAATGTTCCATCATTAACCTTGCTTATTTGAATCGATTTTGTGGTTTTATTATTCAACTCCGTCGAAATGGATTTCACTTCATCTGTTATTGATTTATTGTTAAACAACTCGTATTGACGACTTACAAACAAGCCACTAACAGCACCAAAAAACACCAAGGAAAGAACCACCAAGGAAACTGACATTAATTGAATTTTTAGGGCTAATGTCCATCTATACTGCTCTCTTTTAAATAAAAGGTAGGTTATGTTTATTAGTACGAGTAGAAGTCCCCAAAAACAAAAAACATAAGAAAAAGAGGTTAGCACGTCATAATTCGTCTTCGTTTTTTCTGATAAGACTACCGCCGTTCCACTTCCTTTAAATAACACATAGTGATTATAATCACCATACTCAATGAAATCGTTATTTCCACGCATTGTTTTGAGAAAAGACAAATTAGTTGGAAAGTGAAATTCTCCGTGTTGCTTTGCAAGTTTTCCATTGAAATATTTTGCTATTGAATAGTTTGCTAATCCATTTAATACGTTCGCTTGTTTGGATAATAAGAGTCTTGGAAAACCTATTTCTTCGGGTATTTTCTTTGATTTCAAACTAAACACGAGAGTTCCTTTATTAGTAGGAAGAGGCTGCTTAATAATATAACTATACCCTAAATAGGAATCTTTAAGAAAAAATATCGCGGGATTTATTTCTGATTGCTGACTGTGATTTTCAATCAAATCGGATAATAGATAATTATCAAATCCATCTTTGGATAAAATTGTATTTAAGGATGAGTCAAACATAGTTACACCCAACTCATACCCATCCCAAATACCTGAAAAGTAAGTGCGCTCAAAAAAATCGCCTACATGAGAGGGTATTGGATTAATTTCTCGATAATTAAAGAGTTGCAAGACATGGGTGTCATTAATTAAAGCTGATTGAAAAGATGAATAATTGATTTCTGCCTCATAATCGCGGTCTAATAAAAGTTGGTTCGCATATAATTTTCTAATTTCCTGCTCTTTTATCTGATTATGTGTATTTAGTTCTTTTATAAACGAGCTTGAAAATAAAGCCAGTATAAATAGCTGTAATACAACATTTTTATTTCCTCTAGTATTTAATTGGCCTAAGAAAATGAGTGTCATTAATAATAGCGGTAAAAGCATTGAAATCTTGGCCGTTTCTTGAACTTGAGTTCGGAAAAAAATGAATAAAAGTGTTGCTAAAACTATGAAAAACCACGTCCTTTTTATTAATTTGGGAGATGTACTTAGCTGTTTAATAGTTTTAACAAATCCATAATAAAAAGAATAAAACAACGCGGCCACCATAACAATTAGCACATACGAATAAAGGGTAAGGGTGAATGGTAAGTCTAGGGTTAATGAAACATCTGCATTTTCGACTAAAATTTTAATAAAGTCAAGGATCAACCACCAGAGAATAAAAAGAATAAAAAGAAACACATGGCTCCAAATTTTGTTTTTGCGTGTATTTACAATGTTTACCATTACGAAAAATCCATAAATAAGTATTCCTATGTTAAGTATCAATCCTAATATAGTTGGGAATAGCGTGTTAAATGGAAAGAGGCTGGCGGATTGATATTCTTGATTAGAAAATAAATTAATTGGTACATAATAAATTGCTAAATACCTTATTAAAATCAACAAAAAAAATGAGATTAATGCCGGGTAATGGTGTCCTCTCGTAATAAAGTAAAGGCCTAACAAAAATGCTATAAACGAGAATATCAAAAATATAAAGGTTGTATTGCTATGGTCGGTGAATGGGTTGGTTTGGGTCGTGTTACTAATAAAAAAGGCTGGTTTCCCTTTGTTGTCGTGAATGGAATGTGGGCTTTTTTTGGTAATCGTAATGGGACAAACACCCTCATATATTGATCGGTTGAATTCATTTTCTAGGTATTCATTTTCTAATTCATACGACGACTGAAGCAATAAGGAGCCCTGAACGATCAGCTCATCTTTAATTCTGGAATATATATAGTAATAGCCATTACTCAATTTATAAACGCCATTCTTTATTTCATGATTGCTAAGATTCGAGGATGTTGGGAGTTGGTTCGTATTCCAATAAACAAGTTCGTTGTTTTGGAAAATATGTAAGAAAAAATTAGTTTTCGTTGGAAGGTTTTTTACTTCCTGTTGGATGGGTCCCTTAAGTAACTTGTCTACTTGTTTTTCTAAATCTTTAATGTGATTCAGAAATGAAACCTGTATTTTTTGCTGAACTACTGGGGTAATTTGTGTGTTATTGTCTAGCCGATCTATGCCTATTGCTGTAAAGAAAGAAATCGTCGCTAATAAAAACCAAATAGCTTTTTTAAATGAACTATATGATTTTTCTTGTATCAAGGGGTCTCTATATTAGTTACAGTGGATTGAATGGATTTCATTAATTCTTGGAAATCTTCGTCGGCTCGGTGGTCGTTTCTAAAAATGAAATCGGCGGTATTCTTATAGGGATAAATATAGTTTTCGTAGCAAGGCAAAGCATGGTTTTCCCATTGATAAATAATCGCTGATCGGCTATAACCCCTGGTTTCCTGGTCTCGATAAATCCTTCTGTCTAATTGGGTTTCATGTTCAACATCTACAAAAATGGTATAATCAAGGAGTTTTTTCACCCCCTCATAATGAAATAGAAACAATCCTTCAACGATAATTATGCGACTCGGTTGAATAGTAAGTAATACATTTTTATTGGGATTTGAATTAAAAAAATATTCTTTTACCTCTATAGGAATCCCCGCTGATAATGAAATTAAATCTTTTGTTAACTGTTCTTCATTGATGGCGCTTGGTAAGTCAAAATTCACAATGCCATTACTGTCTTTTTGTTGAGCTTCAATAGGATTGTAATAATTGTCCATGCTGAAAATGGCGGGTGCCTGTTCATTAAAAACTTCCCCCAAACGACGTAATAAGGTTGTTTTTCCAGAACCACTCCCTCCTCCTATTCCTATAATAATTGTTTTTTCGTTTGTTGTAGACATCATAAGTTACAAACTTAATGATTAGAAGAAGATTTTCAATTATTCAATGCAATTGTTTTATAAGATTAATTTGTAATTTTGGTATATTATTCTCCGCTAAATTAATTATCATGAAAACACTTTTTTTCCTTTTAGCCATTTCTTTTTCGAATACTTTATTGTGGGGACAAATAAAACTTAAAGAAAGAGCGCCATTAAGTGATAAATTGATGGTGTCTGCAAATACGGAAAGTTTATCCTTGATAAAAGCCCTGAAAAAAAATGGCTTGGTTGTTATCTTTAGTTGTAATACATGTCCGTTTGTTGTTGGATCTGAAAGTTTCCCTGGTTGGGAAGGTCAATACAATGATTTGTATGAACAAGCTGCTAAGTATCAAATTGGTTTAGTGGTTGTTAATTCGAATGAAGGGAAACGAACGGGAGATGATTCTTTTATTGAAATGAAAAGCCACGCAGAAAAAAAAGCATATAACATGCCTTATTTGATGGATGAAAATAGTGTGTTAGCAAATGCTTTTGGGGCAAAAACAACACCACACGTCTATTTCTTTAATGAGAAACTATCCTTGATTTATATGGGATCAATTGATAATATCTGGGACAAGAATCGAACTCAAACAATTCCTTACTTAATGAATGCTATGTTAGCGAAAAACCAAGGAAATCGAATTAAAATCAAAAATACTACTCCAAAGGGTTGTAGTATTAAACGCACTAAATAAAATCACAGTAAAAATGAATAAACTAATTATTTTTCTTTTTATCGGTTACACTGCTTTTTCACAACAAGGTGATGGCGGTGTCCCTAGAAGTTACAAGTTTAGTGGTGATCTTAAGACAATAGATAAAATTTCTTTTTTAGAGCCTGATGTGGTGGCATTGAAAGCGGAGGATGCTATAACTGATAAAACAGGCCTATCCCCTTGGCGTTTTGGATTTAATAACCCTAGTTCTTCCACATTATTTAATTGCGGTACATGGGATACGTTGCCTAATAAAGATCTTATCTGGAGATTGTTGGTGCATTGCGATAAGGCGCTCACAGTAAATTTGACTTTCGAAAATTTAATGATCCCAGAAGGAAATGAATTGTTCATTTATAACCCCGATAAATCTTTTGTTTTAGGGCGATTCACTGCAAATCATATTTATGAAGGTCAATTAGGCTCAGAACTTGTTCCTGGAGAAGATGTAATAATAGAATGGTATGTTCCTTTTAATAATGATCTTGGATATTTACAGTTGGGTATCGTTACTCACGGTTATAGATCCTCAAATGAATTTCAAGAAAAAGCATTTGGAAGTTCTGGAGGATGTAATTTTAATGTCAACTGTGCACAGGGCGCTGCTTGGGTTAATGAAAGAAACAGTGCGGTTATGTTGGTTTCGGGGAGCAATGGGTTTTGCTCGGGTGCCTTAGTGAATAATGTTTTAAATAATGGTAAGCCATATGTGTTAACCGCTGATCATTGCTACAGTAATCCGGCATCATGGATTTTTCGCTTCAATTGGCAGGCAACTAACTGCGCAAACCCGGCGACATCTCCTAGTTTTGTCTCTTTGAATGGGGCAGTATTAAGGGCTCGAGGTGCAGCATCTGATTTTTGTTTAGTAGAAATAATAGGGGGGTTAATTGGTAATACAGTGCCCGCTGCTTATATCCCTTATTTTGCTGGATGGGATAATTCTAATGTGACGCCTGCATCGGCGGTATGTATTCACCACCCTAGTGGCGATATAAAAAAGATCTCGTTTGAAAATGACCCTTTAATTTCTACTTCTTGGCCGGGTTGTCCAGCAAATAGTCATTGGGGAATTACTAATTGGGATTCTGGAGTTACAGAACCGGGTTCTTCGGGTTCTCCTATTTTTGATCAAAACCATCGATTAGTTGGGCAACTTCATGGTGGAGCTTCGGCTTGTGGCGCTGCAGCATTATCTGATGAATATGGAAAATTTAGTTATTCATGGAATCCTGCAGGTAGTGATAGTACCAATCAACTTAAATATTGGTTGGATCCTTCAGTTAGTGGGGCATTATTTATTGACGGCTTTGATCCTGCTGGGGGGGTGCCTGTACAAGTAGATCCCGCTGTTAGTAATTTACAAGGGGTTTCTGGAACATTTTGTTCAGCAGAAGTTACTCCTTCTTTCTCATTGGTAAATAATGGGGCGGTCACTTTAACAACTGCAACAATTACTTATGGATTTGATGGGGTAAATAACCTAATTTATAATTGGTCAGGAACTTTACCTCAATGGCAATCTGTTGTGGTTATTTTACCCACAGCCACACTTACAAATGGGGCACATACATTCAGTGCATCAGTGACAAACACAAATGCAGGAGTGGATGAAAATAACTTAAATAATGCCGTGAATAATTCTTTTTCCATTGTATTAAATGGTGTTTCTGTTGTAATGGACTTAACCTTAGATTGCTATGGTTCAGAAACTTCGTGGGAACTTCAAAACACTAGTGGTACAGCTATTTATGCGGGAAATGGTTATGCGGACGATGCTCCGGGACTAGTAAGTGAAACTTGGTGTTTAAATTATGGATGTTACGCCTATGTGCTTATGGATAGTTATGGGGATGGTTTGTCTAATAATGGTTCATGTGCAACGGGTGATGGCAATCTATTTATTAGTCAAGCGGGTGATTCTCTCACATCTGTGCCAACTAGCGGTGCTAATTTTGGAAATCAAGTAACACTTGATTTTTGTTTAACCGGTGCGGGTTTAAATGACCTTGAAAATAATAATATGGTTCTTTTTCCTAACCCTAGTAATGGGGTTGTAATGATCAGTTTAGAGCATCAAACAACAGGGGTAATCCAAGTTTTAACACTTACTGGTCAGCTAATGGAAGAATATAATTTTAATGGTCAACAGTTTAAAATGAATCTTGCAGCTCTTTCTGCTGGATCGTATTTTGTACGATTTATGGAACAGAACGGTAAATCAACGATAAAAAAAATCACTTTAAATTAAACGGTGGCGGGTATTTATCTCCACATTCCTTTTTGTAAACAACGTTGTACCTACTGTGATTTCCACTTCTCTACTAATTTTGAAAAATATAGAAATGACTTGATTCTTTCTATGTGTAAAGAACTTGTTTTGAGAAATAAAGAAGTTTCGGAAGAGGTTGATACGATCTATTTTGGTGGGGGAACCCCAAGTTTGTTGCAAAAAAACGAATTTACACTGCTTCTTAACACGATTTTCAGAAATTTTGTCGTGAATCCTCTCGCGGAAATTACCATTGAAGTAAATCCAGATGACTGCTCAAAAACTAAACTAAACGATTGGATTAATTTAGGAATAAACCGTTTAAGTATTGGCTTGCAATCCTTCAAAGAGGGAGATCTAAATTGGATGAATCGTTCTCATAATGCGAAGCAAGGAATAGAGGCAGTTCAAAACGCACGCAGTGTTGGGTTCGAAAATATCTCAATAGACTTAATGTATGGTTTGCCAAATTTGAGTAAAGAAGAATGGTTGATAAATCTCAAGAGCGCTATAGCATTGAAACCGACGCATATTTCTGCCTATTGCCTGACTATTGAACCTAAAACAGCTGTACATAGTTGGGTGCTTAATGAGAAATTTATTCCGTTAAATGAAGATTATCAAAACGAACAGTTTATAGATATGATCCAAGGTTTGTCTCAAGAAGGCTACGAACAATATGAAATTTCGAACTTTGCAAAAAAGGGAGATTATGCTAAACACAATACGGCTTATTGGGAAGGTAAACCGTATTTAGGTGTTGGACCTTCTGCTCATTCTTATACTAAAAGAAGTAGAAGATGGAATGTTAGTAACAACACCCTTTATTGGAAAAATGTAGGTTTAAATGATTCTTGGTTTCAAGAGGAGTTTTTGAGTGAAGAAGATAAATGGAATGAACTTTTTTTAACTGGCTTAAGAACGAAATGGGGGGTTGCTAAAGAAAAAGTATTAGAATTTGGCGGTTTAGAAAAAGAGGAAGAAGAACTTATTTCAACTCATATTAAAGTTGGACTTATTACCGAAACAGATACTTCGTGGGTTTTAAGCTTGAAAGGTAAAATGCAAGCTGATGGGATTGCGTGTTCCTTGTTTAGGTTGAATAAAAAAAACTAACAATTTATTTTATTCACTCTTAATTGATGGCGGCCGCCTTCGAAACGTGTGTTTAGAAATGTATCAACCATTATAATTGCCTCTTCTATTGATATAAATCGTGCGGGTATAGCGATTATATTTGCATTATTATGTTGTCGCGCCAAAAGTGCAATTTCATTATTCCAACACAAAGCACTTCTTACGCCCTGATGTTTATTAGCTGTCATATTAATGCCATTCCCTGAACCACAGATTAATATACCAAGGGATCCTTCGTTTGAAAGAATATACTCAGATACGGGGTGCGCATAATCAGGATAATCGATACTTTCTTCTGAATAACATCCATAATCCTTTGTTTCCAATCCCCTACTTTCTAAATGTTTTATAATTGCTGCTTTTAATAGAAAGCCAGCATGATCGCTGCCTATTGGTATTGTTGTTGCCATTATTAAAGTTTTTTATAAAGTTAATTTTAATTAACATATTGGTGCTTTTATTAACTTTTTATCTTTTTTAATATATTTAAAACATTGATTTACAATTAATTAATTTATATAGTTGTGAACACTAAGTATTAATTTATGTTTATAATTTTGTATAACTTATTGTAACTTTCTGTTGGATAATTAGAATAAAATAACAAGCCAATTTGTTTTTTACATAGAGGGTATTAGTTAGTAATTTTTTTGCGCTATTTTAACACAAGTAATTCACTCTTTTTTAATTAACATTCTTGTTTATTTTTCAACAATAAGAGTTGTTCATTCATTGTTCATATACTTTCTTTTCTTTGTTTAATAAAGGAATAAATGAACTTAATTAATAATGATAAGTAGTGATTAAATTTAATTATTTATTAATGATAATATATTCGGTTTTATTTTTAAACATATGAACACCCTTAATAATAATAGTAAATCTTTTTAATTATTTAAAATAAATATATTATATACTATTAGGCTCGGTATGATTATACTTGTGAAGATAAAACTATATCTTTACTTTCGTTTAGGAATGAGACGTTTTATAAAAAATGAGTTAAAAATAGATGGATAATACATTCGATAGATTAGTAAATCAAATTGACGCTTTTATTCGAAAATATTATACGAATGAAATTGTTAAAGGTATTTTCTTCTTTCTTGGAATATTAATTTTTTCATATCTATTTGTTTCCATATTAGAATATTTAGGAAGATTCAATTCGCTATTTCGCGCCTTTTTCCTATTTGGATTTTTATCGTTCAATACATTTATTTTAGTTAAATATATTCTAATTCCTTTAGGTAAACTTTTTTCATTTGGAAATAGAATTAATAGAAATCAAGCAAGTGAAATAATAGGTAAATTCTTCCCCTCTATTTCTGATCGATTAAAAAATACCTTACAATTAAATGACTTATTAATTTCTCAGGAAGGGAATTTAGAATTGTTAAATGCAACCGTATATCAGCGTTCTCAAGAGTTAAATACTGTACCTTTTGTTGGAGCGATTGAAATAAAAGATAATAAAAAATACTTAAAATTTATTATACCACTGTTTCTTTTATTGGTTTCAATTTCCATTTTCATACCAACTATCCTTACACAAGGAACTGAGCGAGTAGTTAATTTTAATAAAGAATATAAGCCTATTGCGCCATTTAACTTTAGTGTTGATAATAAACATCTATTGCTTGAGGAAGGAGAAGATGTTAAGATTTATTTAACGCTTAAAGGGTCATTTTTACCTGAAAACGTTTATTTAGTGAGTGTTAATGGAAAGTTTTTAATGGAAAAAACGAGTAAAAATACCTTTGTATCCATTATCAAAAAACCAAAAACTTCTGGTAATTTTTATTTTATAGCAAATGAATATGAGAGTGATAAATACAATTATAAATTATTAGGTAAAACAATTATTGGTAAGTTAGATGCGACCTTAATTTATCCATCTTATTTGGGAAAAGTTAATACGCTTATTACCAATACGGGAGATATAACAGTTCCTGAAGGAACTAAAATTGAATGGAGTGTTTTAACAAGAAATACGAAGAAAACAGTTTTATCATTCAATAAAGAAAAGATCACTTTTACTAGTAATGGTTTTAATGTCAAGAAGTTAATTACTAATGATGCAACGCTTAAATTGGATCTTTTTAATTTATATTCAGCAAAAATAGATTCGACTACTCTACATATTACAGTTGTTAAGGATGCTTTCCCAACAATTACATTATCAGAACGGATTGATTCAGTTGCTGAGGGTGTACGTTATTTTCAAGGTGATATTGGTGATGACTACGGCTTAAGGTCACTCAATTTTGTCTACACCCTAATAGGTGAAAATGGTAACAAAAAAACAAGTACGATGAGCGTTAAAGCGGTTAATGGTACTAGGTCTATGTTTGATTTTGCTGTTGATTTTAGAAGAGAAAATGTGAAGTTAAATGACCGCATTGAATATTATTTTGTTGTAACTGATAATGATGGAGTAAATGGTAGTAAAAGCACACGCAGTCAACTAAACACCTATAAATTACCAAGTTTAGAGGAACTTAATGAAAATAGAAGTGAAGATCAACAAAAGAATAAAGAAGATCTAACTAAGTTGTTAAAGAAAGCACAAGAATTCCAAAAAAATGTAGAAACATTAAAAAAGGAAGTAATTAATTCTAAGTCTAATGATTGGAATAAAATAAATAAAGCGGCTCAGTTGAAAGAGGAACAGAAAAATTTAGTGGAGTCATTGGAGCAACTAAAGTCTGAATTAAATCAAAGTACGGAAGAGAAAAACCAATTGTCTGAGATGGATAAAGAGGTCTTAGAGAAACAAGAGTTGATAGAAAAACTATTGGAGGATTTAATGGATGACGAACTCAAAAAGTTGCTGGATGAACTCGAAAAATTAATGCGAGAAAACAACAAAGAAGAATTAAAAGATAAAATGCAAGAAATTAGTCAGTCTGCTGAAGACATGCAGAAGCAGCTTGACAGAAGTTTAGAAATGCTCAAAAAACTTCAAGTTAACGAAAGAATTGATGATGCAGAAAAAGAATTAAAAAGTTTGGCGAAAGAGCAAGAGGAATTAAAGAAGCAAGTGGAAGAAAATAAACTTTCTAAGGAGGAAGCCGCTAAAAAACAAGAGGAATTAAATAAGAAATTTGAGGAATTAAAAAAGGATATTCAAGAAATCAAGGAATTAAATAAAAAGTTAGATCAACCAATTCCACTTCAGGACACCAAACCACTCGAGGAAAGTATTAGTGAGGAAATGAATGATGCAAAAGAATCTTTGGAGCAAGGTAAAAACAAAAAAGCAGGGGAAAGTCAGAAGTCAGCCGCTGAGGAAATGAGCGAATTAGCAGACCAGCTTAATGAAAATCAGGAAGCAGCAAATAAAAAAGAGAATGAGGAAGATATGAATTCCATTAGAAATATCTTAGAAAGCCTTATGATTTTAAGTTTCAACCAAGAATCATTAATTACTAAATTCAAAAAAACTAATTCTAAAAGCCCTGCTTATAAAAAATTAGGTCGTTTGCAACGCAACATTGTGACAGATACAGAAATTGTTAAAGATAGTTTATTGGCATTAGCTAAAAGGCAACCTAAAATCGCTTCTTTTGTGGACAAGGAATTAACCATTATAAAGGATAATCACGAGCTATCTATTAATTCCATAGATGAACACCGGATTGTAGACTTAGAAACGCACCAACAGCTTACTATGACCTCCTACAATAACTTGGCGCTTCTGTTAAATGAGGCATTACAACAAATGCAAGCAGAAATGCAGGCACAACAGAAGGGTTCGGGTAACTGTAGTAAACCAGGAAACGGCAAACCAAAGCCTGGATCAATGTCTACAGGAGACATGAAGGAAATGTTAAAAAAACAATTAGAAAAATTAAAGAAGGGGAGTTCTCCTGGTGAAGGAAAAGAGGGGGAGAAACCGGGAGAAAAACCAGGCGACAAGCCAGGTATGGGTATGCTGGGTTTGGGAAATAAAGAAATTGCCAAAATGGCAGCAGAACAAACGGCTATCAGACAGAAGTTAGAGCAAATGAGAAATGAGTTGAATAAAGATGGTAAGGGTACGGGCAACAAACTTTCTCCCCTAATTAAAGAACTTGAAGAACAGGAAAAAGCACTAATAAATAAACGTCCTAACAATGATATTATAAATAGACAAAAAGAGATCTTAACAAGATTGTTAGAAAGTGAAAAAGCAATTATGGAAAGGGGGTTTGATGAAAAAAGAGAATCAAAATCAGGTCAAAATGAAAATAACAGTAACCTAATACGATTTGATGAGTACAATAAGCAAAAATTAAAGCAAATTGAGCACATACAATCTGTGGATCCTTCATTCAGTAAGTATTACAAAGATAAGGCGAATCAATTCTTTAATTTGAATGATTAATTCATATAACTATCTATGAGAGAAGGTTTTACATTAATAAAATCACTTAAGTTACCATCAAATAGTGAAGCTGTAACAGCTGTTGAGAATTTGGTGGATGAAATATGCTTAGAGTTAGCGCTAAATGAAGATGCTTACGGTAATGTATTAATAAGTGTAACTGAAGCGCTAAATAACGCGATACATCATGGCAATAAAAACCAAGAGACTTTGTTAATCGAATTGCTAGTCCTAAATAATACAGCTGAGTTTTGTTTTTCTATAACGGATGAGGGGCCTGGTTTTGATTTCATGAATCTTCCCGACCCAACCTCTCCAGAAAATATTTTAAAAGAAAATGGCAGGGGTGTCTTTTTAATGAGAAATTTAGCTGATGAGGTTGAATTTGAAGAGAGTGGAAAAAAGGTATCACTTTATTTCAAGAAATGATACAGTATGATTTTACGAACGATGAAATTCCGGCATTCGATCCGGAATTTTTTGTTTCAGTTCTACCCAAATTAATAAGTGCTGAGAAAAAGGAAGTGGGAGAAATATCTATTATTTTTACCAATGATGAGCATCTCTTGACCATCAACCAAGATTATTTGAAGCACGATTATTTCACTGACATAATTACGTTCGATTATTCTCATGCTCATTACATAAGCGGTGATTTGTTCATTTCGCTAGAACGTGTTGGCGAGAATGCTAAGCAATTTGAAAAAGATTTTTTTAATGAGTTGTGTCGTGTTGTTTTTCATGGGGTGTTACATTTATGTTCTTATAATGATAAAACAGAAATTGAAATTGCAATTATGCGATCAAAGGAAGAATTTTATATTGATAATTTTGTTTCACGTGAAACAAAATAGAATGTTTCATGTGAAACTATTAAGATGTTAAAAAAATACGATGTTATTGTTGTTGGCGCCGGACACGCAGGGTGTGAAGCGGCAAATGCTGCAGCAAAAATGGGAAGTAGTGTATTGTTACTTACAATGAATATGAATACTATTGCCCAAATGAGCTGTAATCCAGCAATGGGTGGTGTAGCAAAAGGGCAAATCGTGCGCGAAATTGATGCTTTAGGTGGTGGATCGGGCATCGTTAGTGATAAAAGCGCCATTCAATTTCGAATGCTTAATCTTTCAAAAGGACCAGCTATGTGGTCGCCCCGTACCCAAAATGATCGCATGTTGTTTGCAACAGAATGGCGCATGTTGCTAGAACGAAATCCCAATGTGGATTTTTGGCAAGACATGTGTGCTGGATTAATCGTGGAAGATTCAATTATTAAGGGTGTTTACACTGCATTAGGTATTCCAATTTATGGAAGCTCGGTTGTATTAACCAATGGGACTTTCCTAAATGGATTGATCCACTTGGGTGAGAAACAATTTGGTGGTGGTCGAGCAGCGGAAAAAGCCTCCACAGGAATTACCGAAGAGTTAATAGAATTAGGATTTGAGGCTGGTAGAATGAAAACGGGCACGCCACCCCGTGTAGATGGTCGTTCATTAGATTATTCTAAAATGGAGTTGCAAGATGGAGATGATACCCCTTCCAAATTTAGCTATTCAGACACCCAAAATCTCACAAAACAAAGGCCTTGTTACATTACTTATACCAACACCAATACACACGATGTATTACGAACGGGGTTTGATAGATCTCCCATGTTTAATGGATCCATTAAAAGTACGGGACCACGTTATTGTCCGAGTATAGAAGATAAGATAAACCGTTTCGCTGAACGCGATAGACATCAAATTTTTGTTGAACCAGAAGGTTGGGATACCATTGAAATTTATGTTAATGGCTTTAGTACTTCATTACCAGAAGATGTACAACTTGATGCATTAAGAACAATCCCTGGTTTCGAAAAAGTTAAAATGTTTAGGCCAGGATATGCCATTGAATATGATTTTTTCCCCCCCACTCAATTAAAACATACCCTAGAAACAAAACGAATTCAAAACTTGTATTTTGCAGGACAAATTAATGGAACCACAGGCTATGAAGAAGCGGCTTGTCAGGGCTTGATGGCAGGGATTAATGCCCATTTGAAAATTAACGATAAAACGCCTTTTATTTTATCGCGAAGCGAAGCTTATATTGGGGTGTTAATAGATGATTTAGTGACTAAAGGCACCAAGGAACCTTATCGGATGTTTACGAGTAGGGCAGAATACCGAATATTACTTCGGCAAGACAATGCAGATATTCGCTTAACTGAATTGGGATATAATATCGGCCTTGCTTATAAATCAGCATTGGATAAGGTTCACTTAAAGATCACGGGAACAGAAAATCTTAAAAGGGCGCTACGGTCCATTGGTATTAGTCCTGCATTGGCCAACCCAATGCTAGAAGCAAAAGGATCGGCACCAATTACACAACAAGTTAAATTGTCAAATTTAATTCTTCGACCACAAATCACCTTAACGGATTTATTAGAGGTATCACCGGAAGCTAGCGCAATTGCTGATGAGTTAATTGTTTTACATCCTGATATTTTAGCACAAACCGAAATTCTTCTTAAATATGAAGGGTATATTGAACGGGAAGAGGAACTAGTTAATAAGATGCTAAAATTAGACGATGTTAAAATACCTTCGGATGTTATTTTTGATCAATTGAAAAATTTGAGTTTAGAGGCTATTGAAAAATTAAATTTAGTACGTCCTGTTACTATTGGACAGGCTTCAAGGATTTCGGGGGTTTCTCCAAGCGATATTTCTGTACTTTTAATTTATATTAGCCGTTAAAATTGATTTTTAAGCGATTTAATAACGTTTTAATAGTTTAAAGGTTAAATCACGAGTGGATAGTTATGATAATTGATTTTACAACACCTTTTTTTAAGGTTTTATTTAAAAAATGAGAGGAAAAGTTCTGTTTCTGGATAGTGTTCACCCAATTCTTTTTGATCGGTTGAAAACTGCGGGATATAATTGTGTTCATGCAGAAGGAGAAAGTTTAGAATTTATTTATAATGATTCTTCCAACGTTTTTGGTATGGTTCTTCGATCTAGGTATTTTTTAGGACAAGAATTTTTAGCACGCTTTAAAAATTTACGATTTATCGCAAGGGCAGGTTCTGGTCTAGAAAATATTGATCAAGATTATTGCAAGCAAAATAATATTACCCTTTTTAATTCTCCAGAAGGGAATAGTAATGCTGTCGCGGAACATGCGTTGGCTTTATTATTGGGCTGTATGAATAATATTTACGTTGCAAATAACGAAATAAAACAAGGTTTCTGGAATCGTGAATCCAATAGAGGAGAGGAGTTAAAAGGTAAAAAAGTGGGGATTATTGGTTTTGGTAACAATGGAAGGGCTTTCGCCGAAAAACTAGTCGCTTTAGGTGTTACCGTTTTAGCACACGACAAGTACATTTCCGTCCCAAATGAAAATGGAATTATAAATTCCTCTTTAGAAATGATTTTTAATCAGGTAGACGTTGTCTCGCTGCACTTGCCATTAACAGATGAAACATATTATTATGCCGACGATAAATTTTTCGCTAGCTTTTCTAAACCCATTTATTTTATTAATATTTCTAGAGGAAAAATTGTGGATACTTCGGCACTCGTAAGAGCAATCCAGTCCCGAAAAATAAAGGCTTCAGGACTGGATGTGTTGGAGTTTGAGGCGCAAAGTTTCGAGTCCTTATTTAATAAGGAAATACCAGCACCTCTATTATTTTTAATGAATGAACCAAGTGTTATTTTAACACCTCACATTGCGGGATGGACGCAGGAATCTTATATTCTATTGAGTGATGTCCTTGCAGATAAAATTTTATCTTTTTCCTTCCCTTAAATCGCTTAATTAATTACTAACTTTTTGATAATTAATTGATTACGACTATTTATAACTACGTTATAATAGCCAATAGATAACTGAGGCGTTTCAATAAAACCGCTATTTTCTATGGTAGTACTGTGAATTAATTTTCCTGCAGCATCGTATATTGATACATCAGCTGGATTAATTAAATTACCAATCCAAAAACCATTTCCACTGCTCGGATTAGGATATATAATAAGCGATGCTAGTTCGTTTTCAATTTGACCTGCACTTGAATTTTGTAGTAACTTTTGTCCATCAGAACTTAACTGAGAATTTAATAGTGCTCCATTTTCGGCTTTTATGGTGAAATAATAAGTTTGGCCATAAATAGGGTTTGTCAATAGGTGCTGAATAGCGGTATTGAGTGCTGTATTAGTCCAGGTGATAATGTTTGTTCCTCCAGAAGTGGTTCCTAAGGCCCATTTGTAATTAGAAATACTAGAATGTATATCTGCTGCATTCCAATTGCATGAAAGTGTGTTCGTGTAAACCGTGTCAATGTCAGATGCGGCGCCATCGTTACAAGCGCTAATTACTGGAGGAGTCCAATCAATTAGGTATTGTTTAGAAGCAGTGTTTCCCCAATTTTGATCGTTATCGATTACTTCAGATTGAATGAGCCCTGTTGTAATCGCCGCGTTGCTTTGAAAGCGCATTTGTTGATTATTTCCTACAGTTACCGATACATTTGTAGCCCTTGACTTAAATACTTTAACATTATCAAATCGAACGGTACATGCACCACTTCGAAGCGATATTGAATTGCCTGAAACAATTGGATTTGCATCTTGCCATTGCGATATTAACTGATTGTTTACATATACTTTAATTATTCCGGTTGTTGGGTTATACCATGTTTTAATAGCATAATTAACTTGAGGAGTAATAACTAAAGAGTCTTCGTTTACCACGGTAAAAACATCATTCGTTACTTTATAAAGCTGAACTTTATCTGTTTCTTCTCTTAAATAAACGAAGTAAGAATTTCCCCGGTTCGGTAGCGTTGGATCAGAACAAAAGAAGTGCATTCCTGCTCGCTGATTTAAATTGCTGGATGTTATTTTTTGTTCCCACTCATATAGGTACTGAGCACTATTATTTTGTGTAACATTTAAGTATGCGTTAGAATTATTTTGTGAAGCATCATTCATTAAAAATGCCTGATTATTGATACTAAATAGCCCTGTCTGAAGCGTCCAATTTACGTTAACATCTTGAAAATCTTCATGTGCGAATCCAAAACTACCATTAGCCATCCACCCGAGGTTAGCTGGATTTCTGTCTGCCACAAGATAAAAGCCTTTTTCTACCCCGCTACCCGCATCAACATCATTTATTTGTGTCTGAAAATCAGCAACTTGCCATGTTGGCCCATTGCTTATAGTGCTAGTTGGTGGGGTATTATCGACGGTGTTAATAATTGATGTATACCCTGCGGCCCAGCCACTAGAAGTCGTCCCACAATCAGAACGAAATTCTACAAGCAAGGAGCCACTAGTTCCTGTTAGAGCAGCAGGAAGGGTCGTCCCTGAATAACTACCAAGTAAGGGTGCGTTGATGGTAGAACCATTGTAAATGAATATCTTATCTGTGCTGTGCACTGAAAAGGCGGTAAAAGATAAGGTTACAGAGGTAGCGTTTGCAGGCTGAATTAGCCATAGGCTACGCTCATCATTTCCGTAATTACCATTACTTCCACCAGAATCATAAAAATTACCACTAGCATTGGCAATTGTAGTGATCGTTGGGCTTGAATTTATCAATCGATAATATTTTTCCCAGTCCCAGTTTATTCCCGGGTCTGTGTGGGTTTGATTAGGATAGTGTTGATGCCCTTTAATTTTGACGCAAGTTCCTAGTACATTAGAGACCGATGTTGCTGCACCGTAGTAGGTTCGCAAGCCATTAATTCCGTAACCACTAAGGATGATATCTTTAGATAAATTTGCAGAAGCTTGGTAAAGTGCATTTGTGTACCACGCGGGATTGTCAATGTATCCTTCGTGCTCGTATCCTATCGTGTAGGGGTTTTCTGATCCAACGTGCCAAGCCTTTGAGCCCTCCAAAACCATTTGTGTTACTTGTCCGTCCGAACTTCTTACTACATAATGATAAGAAACGCTAGAATTGCAATTTTGAGCCCATGAAATCGCACCAGAGTAAGAGCCTTGAACAGTATGAATGGTGATTGCAGAAACAGCCGTGCCGCTACGACTACTAAAATTACACGATGGGGTTGGTGTCCAAATAGCAGGACCATATTCTTGTGATTTATTGATCATTGGCGTGTAACTTACCCCGCTTTGCGACACAACACCGTTTTTTTTTAAACTTATTCTTTGTGCGCTTAAGACAGAATAGTTTTCTTTTCCAAACAATGATTCGAGATCGTAATTTTTTACATCGAAATGATGAAGTTTGGCGAAAGAAGCTTCGTTTAATCGTCTAAAAACCTCTATGGCGAATGAATTTCTAGCGAAATCGTTTACTGCTCCCAATTTAGGAATCTCAGAAAGCTCTAGTAGCGCAATCCTTAATCGTTCTTCAATTTTAAGTCCTTTGTTCAAGGACAACTTCATTACCGAATCTAAGGCAAGTCCGTAAGCCATAATTTGCATTTCTATGGACCCTTTTTGTTGAGAGATAGAAATTCCGCTAAGCTTTCCAATTAATTTTCCGTTTTCTAAAAAGTAATTTTTCCCGTTGTCGAAAACCCCCATTATACCATAGGGCTGAGGCAAGCCTGAGCAAGAGCTTACATCCTCACTTTTAATTTCAACAATTCTGGTATTAGTAAAGGAAACGGCTTCTAAAGTTCCTCTTGGAACTTCTGATAACTGAAGGTAAGCCGCATTAAAAAAGCCTTCGTGTTGTTGTTGTGAATAAGTATTTATTGAGGTGTAAACACCGATTAATAAGATGATTATGTATCGCATATGTTTGATTGTTTAAAATGAATCGTGTTAACGTGATTTAATTCATAAACGTATAAAAGTCATTTTTTCAATTGCAAAAGTAAAGCGAATTGTTTAAGTAAAAATTAAATTATTGTTAATGTTTAATATCAATTTTTTGGCGGGGATTTGCAAGTGTTTCAAGTGAAACCGGCCCATTTCAGAATGAAGAAGGTTTAAATTAGTAACCATGGTCAAAAGATGCTACTTCAAATGGAGTGTTAAAACCGTGCGGTTATGCCCCCCATGACCTGTATAGGCATTACGGGATAGTTTAGCCATCGACTATATCGCTGGGAAGCAATATTATTAATTTGTAAAAAGGCAGAAACTCTTTTATTGTAGCGATATTCCACGCCTAAATTTCCATCTGCAAGAAACCCTAAGGGAATAAAGTATTGATTGTTTTCAGTTAACACACCGTTTCCTGGTCCTGTCACTTTTGCCATTCTTCCTGATTCCATTGTTAAATCAGCACGAATTAAAAATTTATCGTATAAATTGTAGGTGCCACTTAGAATAAATTGTAATTGGGGAAGGTTCCAAGCTCGTGCCTCGTTTTTCATTTCATAACTATTAAAGCGTCCTATACCGTCAATTTTAAGTTTCTCATTCATTTGGTAAGACAAATTGGCTTCAATACTCGTTAAGTTGAGGGAGTCATAAACTAGACAAAATTGATTTCCTAATTTAGCATAGCTTGTATCGGTAACAAAAAAGGCCCGATTATTTATTTTGGCAAAACTCGCGCTTATGCCATAAGTCATACGTTTTGTTATTCCCCCTCTAACACCAAAATAGAGGTCATATGGCTTGTTTTCATTTGACAAAGCGAGATTAGTGAGAACGTATGGATTCACGCTGTTCAAGGAACTGTAGGTGTTTTGACTTAAGCCCCCGCGAATACCAATAAATGGTATAATTAAGTCATTTAATAAGGAATAAGAGATGGAAACCCGAGGATAAATATAAGCCCGTGTAATTTTATTTGCATCAATACTTATTGCTACTCCAACATCTACTACTAGTTTTTTCTGTAGCAAGCTTGTTGCAATCCCAGGATAAAGATCAATAATCGTATTATTTATTACAATTCCAGTATCAATCGCCGTTATGGCTGAATCAGCTATTCCGTACTTATAGCCATTATACCTCACCCCAAAATTGGTATAGAAAGATTCACTTCCTTTATTGTACCAACCTCTTGTATTAAAGTTAAAACTGTTTTCGCGCACTTTCCAGTCTGACAATGTATCTATAAGAGGTTTTTGCGAGTTAAGATTTTTATAAGCGAGATCAAATTTAAGATTTAAACGCGCGCTATCTCCTCGATTTGCGATTAAACTAAGACCAAAACCTGTTCGTTGAATACGCTGTCTTATAGAGTCGGCACTTATATTTTCCAAAGGAATTCCGTAGTAATGATACCCATAGTTTTCATAATTTATGTCACCTCCCACGGTAATGTTCTTCTTAATAAATTGTCCAAAGACAAGGGCGCTGGTTTTATCAAAACTTGCTGGTGCATACGTTACCTTATCGCGATCTTTTACATTACCGAATGAGCTGAGGTGTTTAATGTGTGCCCCATAAACCGAGCTTCTTGATCGTGTTGAATTAAAAAACAACTCTCCAAGAGGCATAATGGTTGAACCGATGCCAATTTTAGCATAAAATGGATAAAGCGCTTTAATTTTTTCAGTCGTTTCAACAGTTGCTGCTGCAATCGTGTCTAAGCTTATTTTAGTATTGCCGTAAAGTTGTAGAAGTGGTTGAGGTGTTATAGGAGCAACTGCCAAACTATCGATAATTTTAGGACTAGAAATCAATCGATAAGTTGGCTCAACCTCTCTATTTCCTAGACCCTCCGCTTCAAAAATATCTGGCGGTTGCGCGAGTAATGTCCCTAAGGAAAAAAACACAAGAAAGAATAAGAGTGCTTTCATTTTTAGTTTTGGTTTATTTCAATTTTTTTATCGGGCTCTTCCTCAATTATTTTCACTGGATTTTTTAGTTGCGTGAGTTCCTCCATTAATTCGTTGGCCTCAAGTAAAACACCATCATTAAGTTCTTTAGGATAAAAATCAATCACCGATTTTAAGCTTTGTTCAGCTTGAACATAATCCCCACGTTCGATATCTATTTTTGTTTTTAATATCAATGCCTTACCAATCCAGAAATTGTAGCTAGGCTTCATTTTTAAGATGGCATTAATTTCATTTTCGGCCAGCGTTAAGTCCTTGTTTTTTTGATGAATCTCAGCAAGGTAATACCGGGATTCAGCAGTCATTGCTGAGCGGGTATTTTTAACCAGCCAATTTAAAGAAAGCGCCGCATCGGTATAATTTTCAAGCTTGTAACTAGCCAGTGCTGATACATATTCCGCATCTATATGATTGGCCGTTGTAAGTCCGTTACTTTCAAGGACTATTTTTGCATAAGCGATCGATTCTTGATAATTGTTGTTAAGAAAATAACACCTCATTAATCCGAGTTTAGCCACGAAAATATTATATGCTTTCGTTGCTATTTTATCAAGTTTCTGGTAATATTTAATACCATTCACATAGTCTTTTTTGTTGTAATAAAAAGCAGAAACCCGCGCGGCTGCGAATTCTGAATAAGCATTGTTCTCACCAGACAAATACGCTTCATAATTATGAACAGCCTTCACAGTGTCTTTGATTTTAAAGTAGGAATTACCTAGAAAATAATAAGTTTCATTGGCATACCTACCCTGAGGGAATTTAGTAAGGTATGTTTCAAACTTAGGAATGGCTTCTACGTAATTACTATCAACATAACTTTGTAAAGCGGGATTATAGAAAAGATTTTCTTTTTCGTCTGGTGAAACGTTGGCACATGGATATTGATCTGCTAAATCGGAGGCTTTTTCTGGTTTTTTCTGTGCAATATACACATCCATAAGTCCTTTTACAGCTGCAGCACAGACATCCCGCACATTATCATGTTCTAATAATAATTGTTTAAAGTCGAGTTCTGCCTGCGCATAATCCCATTGTTTATAGTGGATATCAGCAATTTCCAATTGGCAATCGATTAGAAGGGGTGATTGAGGATAATCCGCAAGGTATTTCCTAAAATAAACGAGTGCGGGATCGTATTCAGAACCAGACTTATAGCTTTTGGCTAGTTCATAGACCCCATTCATTATATACTTTGAATCTTTATAATCTTCGATTAATGTAAGTAATGCGTTTATTTTCAGTTGCAATTGGCCGTTATACCCATAACTTTTTGCTAAATAATAGCTTGCTCTATCTGATAGATCAGATTTTAAATCAATGGTTTCTTTATAGTACTTTATAGCCAGTGCATTTTGTTTACTGGTATAATAGCCATCGGCTAATTTTAAGCAGGCATCGACTTTTTTCTCTTTGTTTTTTGGGTTTCCCTGCAAGTATATTTGCAAGGCGTCTAAGGCATCATTATATAATTCTTTATTCCAATAGGCATACCCCAAGTTGTAATAAGCATCGTTTTTTTCCTCTAAGGAATTGGATGCCGGAGAGCCCAAGAATAATTTATACTCTGCGATACTCTCCGTATATTTTTTTAATCGGTAAAAGGCATCTGCGCGCCAATATTTGGCAAGAGCGACTAGTTGTGGATCGATGGCGTATTTATTAACTAGCGCGAAATTCGTGATTGCATCCTCATAACGTGCCTTTTGAAACAATTCTACTCCGTAATTATACGCGATGATTTGGTATAAAGCCTTAAGTTTCGTGTCTTTTGAAGGAAGTTTATCCAATGATTCTAATGCTTTCGAATAATTACTGGTGTTCGAATACACATTCACGAGACATTGATAAATATCCTGCTTACGGCTAGATTCAGGGTATTTTCTTAGGTAATTTTCAAAAGCTTTAACGGATTCGTCATAGGGGTTAATGTCTACTTTAAAAGATAAAACCGCAAAATTATACAAGGCGTCTTCTTGTACTTTTTCCAGCGTTTTCATTTCAGAAGCCCTGTAAAAAGCACTTCTTGCAGGTAATAGTTTGTTTAACTTTTGATATGAATCAGCAATTTGATACATCGCTATTTGGCCAAGGCTATCATCCACCCTTGCTACCCGATCAAAGTATTTAATTGCCTTATCGTATTCCTCATTACGAAATAAGGAATAGGCAATTTGGTAATCATCTACCCTTGTTGTTTTGGCCTTTTGATAATATATCTCAAGGTACTTTGCCGCTTCTTTGAATTGATTGAGTTTGTAATACGCGTCCCCCAATAAATGATAAACATCAGAAATCTCGGTTAGTGAGGTAGAGTCCAATACGGTTGGTGCGTAATCCACTACATTTTGAAAGCGCATTTGTCGGTGGTAAATCTGAATGATATAGTAAGGAACCACCCCAGAATAATTAGGATCTACCTTAAGTTTTTCAAATCCCTCTAGTGCTATTTGCAATGCCCCGCCCAAATAACTCAAATGTGAAAAAAAGTATAAACTTGGTGAAGCGTATTGCGACGTCCCATCTTTTACATCTCTAAATGCGTTAAGTGCGGTTACCCGATCATCTAATTGAAAAGCTGAATAGCCATGTTTAAACAATAATTCATCTTTACGTTCCTTTTCAACGGCATTTAAGGGGGTATTTGCGTACCATATTACTGCATTTTCAAAATCTTCTTTTTGAAAGAAGAAATTAGCAATTTTAAATGAAATGACCGCTTTGTTTATGTTTTCTGGATAGCGGTTATTATAAGCAATCAATAGGGGGATAGCGTCTTCATTAAATAATTCTAATGCAGAAAGGCCCTCATAATAATAGGCTTTTTGGACAAAGAGATCGTTTTCAGACTGGTGAGCATTAATAAAAGCCCGGAACCCCTCCCTTGCCGCACTATATTGCGCCTTTCCGAAAAGTTCTTCCGCATGATAATATAACGAATTGTCCCCGCTGTACTTTTTTGTTTCTTGTCCTTGGACATGAAATGCCATGCACAAGAAGAACAAGTTAATATAAAAAACCTTAATTTTCATCAAGGACAAAGTTACATAGTGAATTTACTAGCATCAATTCAAGGTTTAAAAGTTATACACTTTAACGTGTTAAGAGAAAAGCGTTGCATTTGAAAATAATACGTTTAGGATACACATATTTGTAAAAAAAAACAGGCCGTGTCAAAAGTTATTACGCTATCTAACGCAAAAATTTATCAGCAAACCCAATTGGTTTTAGACAATGTTTGGCTCTCCGTTGAACAAGGTGAATTCGCCTATCTAGTAGGAAAGACGGGAAGCGGAAAAAGCAGCCTTTTGAAAACGCTTTACGCCGAAATACCATTAAAAGAAGGAGAGGGAATTGTCACCGACTATAACTTAAGACGAATTACAAAAAAAGAAACGCCTTTCTTAAGAAGAAAAATTGGGATTATATTTCAAGATTTCCAATTATTAATGGACAGAACGGTTATTCAAAACATGTACTTTGTTTTGGGGGCTACCGGCTGGAAAGATAAAGAAAAAATACACAATCGCGCTCTAAGTGTTTTACAGCTTGTGGGGATAGAACAGAAAGCAGCGGTATTTCCTCATGCGCTTTCTGGAGGAGAACAACAAAGGGTGTCTATCGCTCGTGCACTTTTAAATAAACCGCAATTAATTTTGGCGGACGAGCCAACGGGTAATTTAGACATTGAAACTTCGGAAGAAATAATGCAATTATTACTTGCCTTGGCGAAAGAAGAAAACACCGCGATATTGATGGCAAGTCACGACACATCAATTATTCAAAAATTTCCCGGAAGAATTATCAAAATAGAAGGCGGGGAGTTAAAGGAATCAGAGTAATTCATTCGCTAAATTAGCAAGTTCTGAACGTTCTCCTTTCTCTAATTTAACATGAGAAAAAAGCACTTGATTTTTTAGTTTATCAATTAAATACGCTAAACCATTACTGTTTTCATCCAAATATGGTGTGTCAATTTGATGTACATCTCCCGTGAAAACAATTTTTGTATTTTCTCCCGCCCTTGTTATTATGGTTTTTACTTCATGGGGAGAAAGGTTTTGCGCCTCGTCAACAATAAACATAATATTGGATAAACTTCTTCCACGGATAAAAGCTAAAGGTGTAATGATTATTTTACCCGACTCCTGCATATCTACAATCGCCTTATGCTTTTTTTCGTTTTCACCAAACTGAGATTTGATATATTTTAAATTATCCCACAATGGCTCCATGTACGGGCTTATCTTGTCATTGGCATCTCCAGGAAGAAAGCCAATATCTTTATTAGAAAGTGGCACGATGGGTCTCGCAAGAATAATTTGGTTAAATTGCTTATCTTGTTCCAGTGCTGCAGCGAGCGCCAAAAGTGTTTTCCCAGTCCCCGCCACGCCCTGAAGCGCTACTAATTTAACATTGTTGTTTAATAGGGCGTGAAAAGCAAAAGCTTGTTCGGCATTTTTAGGCTTTATTCCGTAAACAAACTCTTTTTCAATTCGTTCAATTTGGTTGTTTTGTTGATTGTAAAAGGCCAGCGATGATGATTTACCATTTTTTAAAATATAATAACCATTATTTATTTTTTTATCCTTTAATATACCATTCTCTGTTATCCATCCTCTTGTGAAAACTTCACGGATAACATCTGAGTCGACACCCTCGATGGTAGATGAACTTGTTGAGGTAATGTCATCTGCATCGACCTTCCCTGTTTCATAATCCTCTGCCATTACGCCAAGTGCTTTTGCTTTAATGCGAAGATTAATATCTTTAGTAACCAAAATAACTTCATTTTTAGGCTCTTGTTCTTTTAGAAATAAGGCCGAATTAATTATTTTGTGATCGTTTTTACCTTGAGAATAAATTTTTTCTGCATCGATTGTTTTGGGATTGTATTCCATTACAATTTTGAATTCGCCCAGGTTGCCTCCTAAAGAAATCCACTCTTGAAGTCCTCCTCCGGCAGAAAGTTTATCAATAAATCGGATTACCTCACGCGCTGAAAAATTTTTAGTGTCGTTCCCTAATTTAAACTTATCTAATTCTTCCAAAACAGTTATTGGAACAGCTACATTATTATGTTTAAAGTGTGTAATGGCCTGGTGATCATGTAGTAAAACAGAAGTGTCTAATACGAATATTTTTTTTGTCTTTTTCATTTACAAAGTCTTTCGATGAAGGTACTTTGTTTTCAAAAAAGGATAATTAGTTCTTATTGAACTTATCTACAATGGTATGTTAGCAGTAACATATTGTTTACATTCCAATTCGTATTCTTTTTGCGAAAAATCAGCAATTAGAGGATGTTTCCCCATTAATTTATTTACCTGATCTACTAAAAAATCAAAATGTTTCTATAAAAGTGACGCACTTTTTTAACTTTGTATTAAATGAAGCACCTATTTTGAAGCACACCATTGTTTTGTTATTATTTGTATTCTCCGGCCATTTTGTACAGACGCAACCGTGCAAGTTTTTCTTTTTTAGAAAATCAGTGGATGTTTCACAGGATAAAGTGTGCAATGATTTATTATTGAATGACCTACAATTTATTAAAAAAAAATTAGAGGAAGTTCATCCGTCTTTATACCTGTATTGCTCCAAAGAATCCTTTGACTCTGCTTATAATGCGACACTATTAGCGCTAAACAAACCATATACGATTTATGATTTTTCTTTGTTGGTTTCGGACTGGCTTTCTTTATTACATGACTCCCATACCTTTTTGCCCCCTAAGAATTTAGTACAATATAAATCAAAGGGGCGCCACTCGTATCCTTTTCGATTGTGCGAGATTGATAACAAACTTTTTGTTACTGAAAGTTGGAGGAGCCGACTTCCTCAAGGCGCTGAATTAATCGATTTTGACAAGGTATCCATATCTAAAACAATCGAAAGATCACTTCGGATGAGCCCCATTGAAGGAAATGTTTATGAAGCGCAGAAAGAATTTTCAATTTCACAGCTTGGCTCCCTATTAAATGTTTCATCTACAACGAATAAAAAAAGGATAAAATATTCCTTGCCAGGAAAAGACACTGTAACCGCGATAATCTCTCCCCCTATATTTTGGAGATCTAAAGCAGGAAACAAATTAAATGTCCCGAAGAAAGAATTATGTTTAAACATTTATGACACCACCGCCCATTTAGTTATACATAGTTTCAGTCCGAAATCTTATAAGAAGTTTAAATTAGAGCTTACCAGGATTTTCGAGGAAATAAAGACGAAAAACATACAACATTTAATAATAGATTTAAGGGATAATTTAGGTGGTTATGTTGCCCTAGAAGAATATCTTATGCTCTTAATAGCCAAGAACACGTCAAGTTTTAAAGCGGCATATATTTACAAAAGGAGTGCGCATGATCGTTTTTCGACATTAAGTATACAGCAACGTTGGCAGTTCAAACAATTAGCAAAACGACCTTATTCAAGCGATGCCTTACGAAAAGAATTAGCGTTTTTTTATAGTCCCTATGGCACGATTGACACTATTTTAATTACGACACAACTCAAAAACAAAATAATTGATTCTTATTCTAATAAATGTACGCTCTTAACAAATGGCTTATCGATGTCTGCATCGGCTAATTTTGCTGCATGGTTTAGGACCGTGGATAGAGGGCAGATAGTTGGTACACCTTGCATGGGCACATTATCAGGCACTTTTGCAAATTCAACAGTAATATTCTTACCCAACACCATGTTGTCGGTATCTATTTCAACCTTAAAAATAACTCCGGCTCACTTATCGGAAATTTCATTGAGCCCAATAGTACCAGATGTTATAATAATCCCCACTCAAACACAATTGATTAAGGGGATAGACCCGTGCATTGATTTCTTATTAAACAACTAATTATGGAAAGTAAATTACCATTAATTGGTACCACCATTTTTACCAAAATGTCATTAATGGCAGCCGAAAATAAGGCAATAAATCTTGCCCAGGGATTTCCTAATTACCACATTGATACCCAATTACAAAACTTAATAAGTGAACACAGTGCGTACGATGTTCATCAATACGCCCCAATGCAGGGAAACGTAACATTAAGACAAGAAATAGCTCAACTCATAAACACGAAATACAAGTGTAAAATTGACCCTTCCGAGAATGTTTTAATAACGGCGGGTGCCACTCAGGGTATTTTTACAACCATTCAAGCCTTGGTTTCAGCCGGGGAAGAAGTAATTATTTTAAACCCGAGCTACGACTGCTACGAAGTGCCTATTTTATTAGTAGGTGCAAAACCAATTCATATTTCACTAGACGAAAAATTTAGGCCGGATTGGCAAAAAATAAATGACAGTGTTTCCTCAAAAACAAAGATGATAATTATTAATTCTCCTCACAACCCAAGTGGCGTTTTGTGGGAAGAGTCAGACATGTTGTTGTTGTTGGAGTTGGTCCAAAAACACCCTAAATTAATCGTGTTGTCTGATGAGGTTTATGAGTTTATAACTTTTGAGAAGAAGCATATTTCCGCAGTTTTTAATGAAACATTGCGCAAAAGGTCGGTTATTGTGTCTTCATTCGGGAAAACATTTCATGTTACAGGATGGAAAGTCGGTTATCTGACAGCTCCAAAAGCCCTCCTAACTGAAATAATTAAAGTACATCAGTATTTAGTTTTTTCTGTGAACAGTTTGGCACAATCTGTATTGGCAGCGTATCTACCGAAGTCTAATATTGAACAGCTGGGACAATTTTATAAGGAAAAAAGAGACACGTTTCGAGAGGCATTAAGTGGTAGTAGGTTTACATTACTTCCTTGCGAAGGCGCCTATTTTCAATTAGCATCCTATTCGGCAATAAGTAATAAATCAGACATTGATTTCTGCGAAGAGTTAACCAAAAAACACGGTGTAGCGGCCATTCCAGTTTCTGCCTTCTACAGTAATAAATTTGATCAACAATTAGTACGATTTTGCTTTGCAAAAGATAATGAAACGATACTAAAAGCCACCCAGTTATTATGCGCGATTTAACAATTTCATTAATTCAAACCACCCAATTTTGGGAGGACAAAAGTAAAAACATAGCCAGTTTCAGTGCTTTAATGAATGAAAATTTCTCAACGGACTTAATTCTACTTCCCGAAATGTTTAATACATCTTTCAGCATGGATGCATTGAACCTAGCCGAATCGCCAGAGAACTCAACAAGTCTAAACCAATTGAAAATTTGGGCCAAACAAAAAAATGCGGCTATTTACACCTCCATGATGGTCAAAGAAGCCGAACAGTTTTTTAATAGGGGATTTTTTATTTATCCCAATGGGGAATTTATGCATTACGATAAGAGAAATTTATTTGCATTAGGTGGGGAAGGCGCTGTTTTTTCACCGGGAAAAGAAGAAAAAACAGTTGATTATTTAGGCTGGAAGATTAACTTACAAATATGTTTTGATTTAAGGTTCCCCGCCTGTTCCGCGAACAACATGGACAAGGAAGGTAACACGAAGTATGATTTATTACTTAATGTGGCCAATTGGCCAGAAAAACGAATTGGTCACTGGGAGAAACTATTAAGTGCCAGGGCGATTGAAAATCAAGCATATGTGGCGGGATTAAATAGGGTAGGTGTGGATGGCAATGATATAAATTATAATGGTCAATCAGTTGTTAATGATTATAATGGCCTACCCATTCTTTCCTTCGAAAAGAACGAAAATGCCGTAAGATCCACCACCCTGAGTGCAACATCTCTTCAGGCATTTAGGAAGGAACTTCCTTTTTTGAACGACTTTTAGGAAAATAAGTAAATAAGCCCTAATTTTGAATTACAAAAACCTCAAATCAACGATATGAAAAAAAACTTACTTACAGCTTCAGCGTTATTGTTAACCTTAGCCGTTTCTGCTCAGAAACAACCAAGAATGCTAACGTTCCAAGATTTGTTAGGGAAACCAGCAACAACTCTTGAAAAACCAAGTACTGAAAAAACATTAGGCGTAACATTATGGTCTGATAATTTTTCAAACCCTGCCAATTGGGTTATTGATAACAATGGTCAAACAGCTACTCAATTCGGATGGGATATTAGCGCAACCTCAGAAGGTTGGTGGTCAGGGACAGGCATCTCGTCTACTTCAGGGGGGGCGTATGCAGAATTGTCGAATGGTGATCCAACAGCAAGTCCTGCAACGCAAGCGCTTAATGTTGTGTACACAATGACAACAGCATCACCGATTAATATTACAGCGTTGGGTGGTACTAACCAAGTTAGCATTCAGTTCCAACAATATGGGGCACGTTTCAATGACTTACAAGAAGTGCAAATTAGCACCAACGGTACGACATGGACTACGGTTTCTGATAATTTAAATGAGTCGGTTCTTTCCGCTTCTGGAGGCACACCTTATGCCAACCCTTACAACAAAACAATTAACTTAGCGTCTATTCTTCCAGCAAGTCCATCTCCTATTTGGATTCGGTTTAGTTGGACAACCAATTATCCAGCTTCAGCAACTAATCCAAATGTTTGGATTACCTATGGTTGGTATATTGATGATGTTAAATTGGTGACTAATCCAACAAATGATATTAGTGTTACTGCTAATAATTGGGGAACTGCAGGATTAAATTACTATCAAATTCCTCTAACTCAAACAGCACCGATTGACTTTACAGCGTCCGCTTTCAACGGAGGAGTAAATAGCCAGCCAAACGTTAAATTAAACATCAACGTGAATACAGGGTTGTTTACAGGAAGCAGCGCACCAGTGACAATCGCTTCATTAGACACGACAACATTAACGGTAACGACTCCTTTTACACCAACAACATTGGGTAGTTATTCGGTTGTTCAAACTATAACAGCGGATTCGACAGACGACGTTCCAACCAACAATGCGATTTCAAATGTATCATTTAGTGTAGGAAATTATATTTATGCACGGGATAATGGAACAGCAGCAGGATCTACTTCAAATGGAACCGATGGTTTCGAAGCGGGAAATTTATTTGATATTTGGGCTGACCAAACGCTGAAAGGAATTAATGTACGCTTATTGGGAGGCGCTTCAGGTACCACTGTTGGAACGGAGATTTTTGTAAAATTGTACTCAATAGACGCAACAACAGGTGATTTTGTTTTTGAATCAGAGTCAGATCCTTTCGTTGTAGGCGCAACAAACCTTAATACCAACTTGGTAATGCCTTTAAACACGCCAGTTAACTTGCTAATGAACAACACTTATTTGGCAGTTGTTGGTTGCTATGCTGCCGGACTTAAAGTTGTAAATGCAGGTACGTCAGCAGTACAAACATCTTTTTTCTTAGACATGTTGGATAACACGTGGTACTACCAAACAGGTACGCCATATGTTCGATTGAATTTTGATCCAGTAATTGGTATTAATGAATTAAACAATGATATTCAAGCATCTGTTTACCCTAATCCAACTTCAACTACCTTGAATGTTTCTTTAAATGTTAATGGTACTGTTTTAGTTTCGGTTTGGGATTTAACAGGGAAAGAGATAATCGCCCCACAAGGATTATCTGCAGGAACTTCAGCAATTGATGTAAGCAAGTTATCAGCGGGAATGTACGTTGTGAACATCGCTACTGAATCAGGAATTACGACAAAGAAATTCATGAAGAAATAAACGACATTTAGTCATTAATTAAGGCCGGTTTATTCCGGCCTTTTTTGTTTTATAGAATGGGCACATTTGAACTAGGGTATTTAGGGTTATTTATCACCTGCTTTTTAGCAGCTACGATTATTCCAATAGCATCTGAAGTATTCTTAATAGCGATGCTTTCTGCAGGATACAACCCCTTAATATCTCTGTTTGTTTCCACAACCGGAAATACCCTTGGAGGGTATTTGAATTTTGGAATCGGATATGTTGGAAAAACGGAGTGGTTAAAAAAGCTTCGTGTGAAACAAACTACCATAGATTCCTGGAAAGGAGGAATACAAAAATATGGGGCGTGGTTAGCCTTACTTTCTTGGTTACCATTTATTGGAGATGTAATAGGAATTGCCTTGGGATTTTTTAAGGCCTCCGTATTTTGGTCCCTTCTTTTTATGTTGATTGGAAAGTTTATCAGGTACTTATGTATAGTAATCTTTTATCTATATGTTAACTAGACAATTTTTGTTAAAGGGTCTTTTGTTTTTAAGTGTTTTGGCGTGTACACTATTTCAGGCAGCAATCATTGAGCCCTATGCCACGGGTGATGGATTAGAATATACACTAACGACAGAAGCTTTTTATCGACATGGCTCCGCTTCTATTCGTGAAAGTGATGCTAGCTATTTTAAATCGGCATACATCCGCCACAAGGCGTGGAGCGAAAATTATAAAGCAGCGGCATTTGATACGATTCACGCCTTTTTAAAAAACTCAAAGGCACGTGAATACGGAGGGTTTTACAGAACAAAAAACGGTCAAAATTTCGGTTATCATTTTTCTTTTTATTCCCTTATCAATACTCCGGCGCGATGGCTAACCACTATTTTAGACATTAATCCACAATACACGTTTCAAATCACCAATTTTTTCCTTTTAGGCATCACAAGTTTTTTACTTTTTTTTTATTTTAAATTAGAAACTTGGCATTCTATCGGCTTGGTTTTATTGTTGAATTTTTCTGCTGTATTTTACTATATAGCTTGGTCACATCCCGAAATAATGACGGTTGTTCTCGTACTTCTTTCCCTGTTATTTCAGAGGGAAAATAAATATGTATGGTCGATTTTGTTAATGACTCTCGCTAGTTTACAAAATCAACCGCTATTAATTTTATTGGTTTGGCTAGTCATTTCAGCAGGATATAATGAAAAATGGAGAATAAAAAAATGGATTAGAATATCGTATCCAGCGTTTCTATTCTTTCTACCAAGCGCCTTTTATTTTTATTATTTCGGAACGACCAATCTGATAAAAGATGCCGGATATTTAGCTGTTTCAAATGTTACATTTACAAGATTTTTAGGCTTTTTCATAGATTTAAATCAGGGAATGATATTGAGCTTGAATTTACTTTTAGGCGTATATATAATTCTGCTTGTAAATCGTTATCGGAAGGTGTTCACCCGTCAATTAAAATTGTGTCAAGACGATTTCCTACCACCTCTTATTCTACTATTAACCTTTATTGTTTGCATGATGAGCAATTGGAATCATGGAATGGCTATTGTGAATCGTTATGCAATTTGGATAGGAATAATAATTGTTTATCATAGTATTGAGTTGCTAAGTGATTACAGATTAAGGTTAAAATCAAGTGTGATTTGTGTTGTTTTTGCTATACAATGTTTATTTATAAAAATTCACAATCCATATAATAAGTTTGATTGGTGTAACATCGACCACTTGCCCTTTGCTAGTTGGGCACTCATTAATTACCCTCACCTGTACAATCCAGACCCACAAATTTTTATTGCAAGAACGAGTAAGACATTTAATTTTTCCAAAAACAACTCTCCCGTGTTTTACACAAAGAAAGAAAAGGGAAAAGTTGAAGTGCTAAAAGTGGCGGTTCATGAAGATGGCCTAACTACTTTAATGACTTATGGCTTAACGTTAAATCAAATAAATAATATAAAATCCCAATCTTCTCCAATAGCCCATTGGTATTATATAAATGATATTCCAACTCTGGAAAAAATTAATTTGGATCAATTAGAGTCGATTAGCGCAAAAAAAGAAATAGACCGAATTAAAAAAGCTATTTACAACAGTCCGCAATGGATAAATGAAATATCAAAGAAAGCAAAGCTTAAAAACATAAGTGTGGAGGAGCAAATAAATGCGGATGCTATTTATGTTTATCAGAATGAGTGATCACTTTTGAAGAAAAGGAACTAGCCTCCCTTTTTTATCCACCCAATAGCCATTTTTAGCTATTTTTAAAAGCACGTCATCGTCTTTATTGTCACTGTAAGCGGCAATTATCTCAAAATCAGGAAACGCTCGTTTAATTCGCTTTAATTTTTCTTGCCCTCGGCAATTAATTAGCAAACTATACTTGTTATTTAACACTTTTAGTTCACTGCCAAGAACAGTGTCAACTCCAAGTGATAAGCAGAAGGTTTTAATGAATAATTCAGGAGAAGCTGATACTACCACCACATGCGCACCCTCCTTTTTTAAGCGCGAAATTTCAAGAACCAAATTGGCATGAACAAGGCTCTTTTTTTCTTCCCAAAACGAGCTTAATAATCCAGTTATTTGCTCGTCCTCTAAACGATTAAGAAATTGAATAAAGATGGATTTAAATTGAGTTGTTGTGAGCAGTTTAAGCCGCCAAAGCAACCAGCAGGTAAGTTGAATAAGTAAATAATAAGATCTTAAAGGCTTTTTTTGATAAAAATACCAGCAGAAATCTTTAGTTGCATCACCCTTATAGATTGTACCATCAAAATCAAAAACGGCAATCTTAGTGGTGTTATTTGACATATAAAAGCAGGAATAAACTGATTAGCCAAGCCAGAAGGATTAGTTGTGTAAACCGGTCTTTAAATAAAAGCGTTGTAGGGTCGCCTTCTCCTTCAAACTCCTTCCCCTCCGATAATTGCACAAACCGAAAGACGCCAATTACGACAAATACAGAGGTGTAAATAAGGGAATTAGTTTTTAATAGAAAAGTCACTTTTGGGTCGATCGAATAAAGGATATAGGCGGTGATGGTAATTGTTGCAGCAATTAAAATCAGCTTATCTAGAAAGCCTTCGGAGTAGTATTTAAGCACCTTGCGATGGGCAGCGGCATTTGTCCCCAACACCACTAACTCTGCACGTCTTTTCACAAGAACTAATAATAACGATAGAAAAAAGGTAACCACTAAAATCCAATTGGAAGGGGCAACATTTATAACAAAACACCCAGCCAATACCCGTAGGACAAAATTTATAGCGACAACAAAAAGCTCTATTAAATGAATGTTTTTCAAAACCAATACATAGGCAATGTTTAAAAACAAATAGCATAAAATTATGTAGCTAAAAAACACACTAATGGCAAAGCTAAATACAAGTCCAAAAGAGATGGCCAAGCATCCAAGCCCAATCATTAGGGCTAATTGGGAGGAAATTTTTCCCGAGGGAATAGGTCTGTTTTTCTTACGAGGATGCAACGCATCTGCTTGAGCGTCTAACACATCATTAATGATATAGATAAAAGAGCTACAAAAGGAAAAAGAGAAGAATGCTATAACGACGGAAAGAAAGAGATCTAGTTCTAATAGTTTGAGCGCGAATAATAAGGGAAGAAACAGGAACCCGTTTTTCACCCAGCTTTTAATACGAAGCAATTCAAAATACATTTTCATTCTACAAAGGTATAAAGCCAACCCGTAACATCGTCACCTTTAAAACTTTTAAGTGTGTCTTGCGGGGTTGATGGTTGAGCGAACTGGAGTAAATTGCGTTCTTCTAGTTTGACACCAAAAGACATCATCCAACCTTTCTTAAGATGATATGGCTTGTTTTTTATTTCCGCAAAACTTTTATTCAATAGAGTGGTCTTCTCTACATTCCATTGATAGTATTGAATATGTGCAAACATAAAACTGATGATAAAGCCAACTAACAACAAATGCCCATAGAACTTAACTAGCCAATACTTACTAAGTAAAACAGGAATAATCACTAAGATGTAAATAAAAAGAAGTTGCGGTACATAACGATAATTCCAACACTCCGGCTGAATCACACATGAGGTAGCAAGTCCAAAAAACAGGACGTAAATCCACGCTTTTCGATAAAAAAGGAAGGAAAGTAAAAAAAGGGGGAGCAATAAAATTAACAACTCGGCTTGCAATGGACCCATAGCGCTCATTTCTACTGGTTGGTGGTTCCGATAATAGGGAAGACTAGCTTTAACGACATTACTTGTAAATAATTCTTTAGGAATAGAGGGGTGTGTTTTCGGCGCCGTATAATTGGGCAAAGCAAAACTGGCTAAATAAAACTTTTCAAAACGATTCTTTCCAAAAAAGTTCATAGGATATTGTGCCGCCGCGATTTCTTTCCCTTCATTGTTTTTACCCATAATGGGATAAAAAGGGTGTCCATGCTGAAGAATGTTTCTAGGATAGGTGGCATAACCAAAAAGAAAGATGGCCACCGTCATGACTACCGAAAGTTTAAGCACCATCTTTAAGGCCTTCCCCCGCTCCTTCCAAAGCACCCAAGAAAAAGCAAAAAACAAAAACACCAGGGAATAAACAAGCCCAGTAAACTTTATGTTAATAAAGTAAATCAGACAAAGACTTAATAATATAAATGGCACTTTTTCTTCGAAATTAGTTATCCAATCACAGATAAAATAGAGCGTTAGCAAGGTAAAAACAGCCAATAGCCCATCTACATAAAAACTAAGTGATTGTCCTACTACCACGGGGGAAAAAGTGATAACAAAGGAGAGTAAGCTAGCACTAACTACAGATAACGAGAACCACCGTAGCGTGAAATGTACAGAAAGAAAAAACGATGCACCCAAAAGAACTAACTGGTAAAACTTAGCATATTCAATCGCTCCGGTTGTGGCATAAACGCAGGCGCTAATGGTCCAGGGCGCTTTGGGGTAGCAATTGATATAATTGGCATTTTGTCCAGAGGCAATTTCGTTTAAAATCGGCTGGTCGTAAAAAGGATTCCAACCATTTTTTAATAAAATAATGGCGTCTTGATGGTACCATTGTCCATCGAAAGAAAAATCATAAAAGTCCCCACTAATGGTAAACAAAATGGCACAAAGCCCCACTGAGAAAACTAAAACACCCCAAATTGTTTGTTTCTTATAGCCTTCCGAATTTAATAATAGCCAATAAAACACGACTGAAATGATCACGGATAAAGGGAAGAGAACGGCATTTATATCAAGCCCAAGCATCAACCACAAAGTGGCAATACTAAAAAGAGTAATCGGAAAAAGAAACAAAAGGAGACCTATTCCGTACGTTAAGCGTTGAACTTTATTTTTCATTTAATAAAATGGAAAGTTAAAGTTAATTAGTTTAATAGCGCTGTTCCTATTACTTTTGTTAGGTAATAGTAGAAATAAAGAACCATAAATTACGTTATGAGTCCCTTGAAAAACATAGGTATTACATTTACTACAATTCTTGTAGCGTGCCAATTACACGCACAAATTGCGATGGGGACATGGCGGCTACATGTAGCTACAGGTAAGGCCATTGATGTTGCCAATTCAGATCAGTATATTTTTACGGCCTACGAAAATGGAATCTTACGCTACGATTTTACATCCAAAGAAAAAAGAATCTATACCAGTGTTCAGGGCCTTTCGGACATTCAAATTTCCACGATTTTATACGATAGCATTCAAAACGCGCTTTATGTGGGTTACAAAAATGGAAATATTGATAAAATAACTTCGACTCAAACCATTAATATTCCCGCCCTTAAGCAAACACAAATCCCCGGCTCTAAAAAAATAAATAGATTCTATAGAGACAACGATTATGTGTATGTTGCTACTGACTTTTCGGTTTTACAACTCGATCCGAATAAAGATGAAATAAAAGAAACGTTTTATCCCACCAACGGAACCGTTCCTATTATTGATGTTACAGTGGTGGGTCCGATAATTTACGCCCTTACTCCGGGGAAATTATTACTAGCGGAAAAGGCAAACCCTTCACTTCCCAGTCAATCCGCATGGACAAATGATAATCGCTTAGAAAGTTTATTTGCTAATTCGTATGCGGCAATTGAGAAGTCAAACAATGAGCTGTTTGTTCTTTTTAAGACAGATGCATACGGAGCCGATACGGTCTATCATTTAACCCCTGCGGGACGAGAAATAGTAACCAATTATTCTTTTACTTTAGAGATTAACAACATCACAACTCATTTGGGTTTTCTGGATGTCTTGGCTGATGGAGCAGCTTTAAGTTATGGGCCTGATTTACAGTTATCGTCATCTGTCCTAAGTTTTTACTTAGGTATTTGGTTTGAACCCTTACAGATGTGTTTTGCCAATAATAATAAGTGGATTGCCGATGAAACGAGCGGATTACTGTGTATTATTGAAGATGTTTCTTATCTCCAAATAACTTACCCGGGCCCTCAAAAAAATGATTTTTATTCGATGGATTGGCAAAAAGGAAAGCTCGCCATGGCTACAGGTCGCTTAGAATTTAAGAGCCCCGGGTACCTGAAAAATGGATTTTACACCTTCGAAGACGAGAAATGGGATTATTCAGACCCGGTAAACACCGCCGAATGGGACAGTATCGGCATTCACGATTTCATCGACGTTTCGGTTAATCCCACGAATAAAGAAGAAATCGCTGTTTCTACGTATTCAGCATTTCCTCTATCTGTTGTAAATAAAAAAGAGGGAACCTGTGAGGTATTTGATAATCTTAATTCACCATTACAGCTAAGCTTAGCCGGAAACGGTTGGGCATTAGCATCCGACGTTAGCTACGATGAAAAAGGAAATTTGTGGGTACTAAATGGCCTTACCAATAGACCGCTCAGTGTTTTGGATAAAAACGATGTGTGGCATTCATTTGATTGCGGGGTAGACGCTCGGAATAGGTATACTACAAAAATGATCGTTGATTATAACGATAATATTTGGATGGCAACTGAGTCGGGCGGAATGTTTGGCTACAACTATAACAATGACCTAGAAAACGTTTCCAGTCATAAAGCGATTCAACTTACCATTGGCTCATTTAGTGGCGATTTACCCACATCTAATGTCACTGCTTTAGCGGTTGATTTCGATAATGAAATATGGATAGGTACTGATGCAGGATTCGCAGTTTTATATAATTCAGACGGAGCATTTGATGCCGCTCCAGGTGAATTTAACGCACAACGAATAAAAGTTAATTTCGAAGGAAATGTTGAATACGTGTTGGGAAGCACCCATATTACAGATATTGAAGTGGATGGAGGAAACAGGAAATGGATGGCAACGGCTTCAGCGGGAATTCTATTGCTTTCTGCAGATGGCTCAGAGATATTGGAACAATTCACCAAAGATAATTCCCCGTTAATTTCGGATAACATCTACGATTTAAAAATAGACCATAACACCGGTGAATTATTCATCATTACCGATTTAGGATTAGTTTCCTATCGTGCTAACGCCACTTATGAAGACCCGGAATATAGCAATGTAATTGTTTTTCCAAATCCCGTGCGTCCCAACTACGAAGGCTTAGTAACCATACAGGGAATCCGCTATGATTCAGACGTTAAAGTAACCGATATTTCCGGTAATCTTGTTTACAAAACCACTTCTAATGGCGGAACAGCCACGTGGAACGGTCGCACCTTAGATGGACAGAAAGCAGCGGCAGGGGTTTACCTCATTTGGACCGCCACCAACCTAGGCAGCAGCCGAAAAGTAGGGAAAGTGGTCTTGGTGAATTAATCTTAAAACGGCGATAAAAAGCGTCAATCACCGAAAAATTAATTGTAATTTTACCACCTAAAAAAACATAAAATGTATCCAGCAGAATTAGTAAATCCAATGAAAGCCGACCTGACGAATGCCGGGTTTTCTCAATTAACCTCGAGTGAAGAAGTTGATAGTTCCTTACAAAACTCGGAAGGAGTTGTTCTTATGGTTGTGAATTCGGTTTGTGGCTGTGCTGCAGGAAATATGCGTCCAGGAGTGAAATTATCGCTTACAGGTGATAAAAAACCAACTGCATTATTCACGGTTTTTGCCGGGGTTGATGGTGAAGCAGTGAATCAGGCAAGGAAATATTTTTTACCGTATCCTCCATCATCGCCTTCTATTGCCTTATTTAAGGACGGTGTATTGGTTCATTTTTTAGAGCGTCATCATATTGAAGGTGGCACGGCACAAATGATAGCCGCTAATCTTAGCGCCGCTTATGAAGCTTATTGTTAAGTAATGAAGTCGGTTTACTTTTTGAGTACCTGTTCTACCTGTCAACGCATACTTAAACAATTAAATTTACCAAGCGACATTTCACTGATTGATATCAAACAAACGAACATCGACGGCGAAGCCTTGGATAAAATTGCTAGTATGGCAGGGTCTTATGAACAGCTCTTTTCAAAAAAAGCGATGAAATATAAGGCTTTAGGTTATGATAAACTAAGCCTTAGTGAAATAGAATACCGCAATATTATAGTAGAAGAATACACTTTTTTACGCCGCCCAGTTATTGTATATAACGACTTCTTCTCGATCGGAAATTCAAACGAAGAAGTGAATAAAGCCGTCGCTTTTTTTGAAAACCTAAGTCCGACGAAGTAAGCCTCGTTCCATTCCAATCACGAAGAGGGCATAAACTAGAATGAGCAGGTTGCCAAATGCGAGAAGCGGTAAACTAGCGCTTGTGATTTCCAAATTAAAAAATAGACGGGCTAAAGTAAATAGAAAGAAAATTCCGATAGCACCGCCCACATATACCATGAATTTTTTAGTGTTGTATGGAATTTTATAATACTTCTGTCCAAGGAAATACGAGAGCACCATTTGTAGCGCGTATACAATTAATGTGGCCCAAGCACACGCCATAAAGCCATATTCAGGAATAAAAAGCAAATTTATTCCAAGGGTAAATCCGGCCCCGACCAATGCAATGTAAGCCCCAAATTTAGTTTTTCCACTCAATTTATACCAGATGCTTTGGTTATAGTAAATACCCAAAAACACATTCGCCATTAGTAAAATAGGCACCACTTTCAGTCCTTCCCAATATACTTCAGTCCGGATGAAAAATTTAAATAAACTTAAATTAATACTTACCGCTAAGAAGATGAAACACACGACAGCAATGAATAAACTCATAATTTTGGAATATACTTTATTCCGATCTTCATTTTTTAACTGTTCAAAAAAGAAGGGTTCGGCCGCATATCGATACGCCTGTAATAAGATGGTTACCAACATGGCTAATTTATAACACGCGCTATATATTCCCACTTCAGCCTCTGCCGCCTGTAGCGATCCAGGAATTAAAGGGTCATATAGCACTTGTTTGAGAAGAATTCGATCAATCGTTTCGTTTATAATTCCAGCAAATCCAGCTATAACAAGAGGAAAAGAGTAGGCGAGTAAGCTTTTAACAAAGACCCAATCTATTTTAAGGACCACTTTTGAAATAATATCATAAACCAAGAGCAATTTTATTAGGGAAGCACAGAGATTCGCAATTAAAATGAATAATATTCCCTCTTCTGGTCTTGCCGGATCGAAAAAACCAAGCAGTAAAATAAGATTTAGGGCAATATTAACCCCAATGGATGAGAGCTGTATGATCGTAAAGCGCAGCGCCTTCTCTTCTACTCTAAGACGAGCCATCGGAATGCTTGCTATTGCATCAAGACAGACAATTGCACCTAATAAAACGATGTATTCATTGTGCCCTTCATATAACATAAAAGCAGCCAAGTCATTATTGAAATACAATAAACCGAAATAAAAGAGGATGTTAATACCAAGAACGGTGAGAAAACTATTTGAAAAGACTTTTTCTTTGTCTTCGCTTCCCTGAAGAAACCTAAAAAAGGCCGTTTCCATTCCAAAAGACAGAAAGACAATTAAAAAGGCTACCCAGGCATAAAGTTCAGAAACCACTCCATAATCTGCGGGATCTTTAAAGACAGAACTATCTGTATACAAGGGGACTAGCAAATAATTTAGGAGCCGCCCAACAATACTTGAGAGCCCATAAATCGCCGTTTGGCCAAGAAGTTTTTTAATATTAATGTTCATTTACCCCTAAAACTAGGTTTTTCTTTAGAAAGAAAGGCACTAGTACCGGTTTTAAAATCCTTGGTTCCAAAACATTTACCAAACTCTTCTATTTCAACATCATATCCATTTACACCATCCGCGAAACCGGCATTTACAGCAACAATTGCCGCAGCGATAGCACTGGGAGAATTGCGCATTATTTTTTGTCCGATTTCCATCGCTTTAGTAAGCAAATCCGATGATTCTACAACATGGTTAACTAAGCCCATTCGCCAAGCCTCCTCAGCCGAAATCATACCCGCGGTAAAAATCATTTCATTGGCACGGCCTTTACCTACTAATTGAGCTAAACGCTGTGTTCCACCATAACCTGGAATTAGCCCCAAGGACACTTCTGGTAGCCCAAGTTTTGCATTGGAGGACGCTACCCGCAAATGGCAGGATAAGGCAAGCTCTAATCCACCACCTAGTGCAAATCCATTAATGGCAGCGATGACAGGTTTCGTTAAGTTTTCAATTAAATTAAAAAGGGATGATTGCCCAGTTTTAGCGAGTGTGCCTCCTTCGCTGATTGAAAAATCAGCAAATTCTTTAATATCAGCACCTGCAACAAATGACTTTTCTCCTTCTCCAGTTATGATGATAAGCCCTACCGATTCTTCCTTATCAGCTTCCAAGAGCGCTTGGCTTAATTCTGAAATGGTGTTTTTATTTAAAGCATTCAATTGCGCGGGACGATTAATGGTTATTATTCGAATTCCGTTTTCGGTCTTTATTAATACGTTTTCGTACATTCTGATTGTTTTTGTTGACCAAAGTTACTATTTTTTTAGAAGCTCAAACCTTGCTTCGTTACTTGGATTATTTGAAACGACCTCTATCACTTGTGAAAAATATTGAGCTGTAAAGGCAGTCAATTTTTAGCATTCAGAACTTGTTTGTATTTTTATATAATGAAACATCTACTTTTTGTTTTTTTTCTCTGTGGTGGTTCTTGCTTCTGCCAAGTTAATTTAAGCTCATCTAATATTCCAATCATCATTATAACAACACCCGCGGGTCAAGTAATTAATGATGTAAATAGAATCGTTTGTGACATGGGAATTATTGATAATTCTACGTCCCTTAATTTAATAAACGACCCCTTCAATGGCTATAGTGGCAAAATTGCCATCGAAATAAGGGGCTCTACCTCCCAGCAATATCCAAAGAAAAGTTATGGCTTTGAGACACAAACAATTTTAGGAACCAACAATAATGTTTCGCTATTGGGCTTACCAATAGAAAACGATTGGATATTAAATGGTCCGTACACTGACAAAACAATGTTGCGCGACGTATTAACGTATGATCTCTCGCAAAAAATGGGACATTATGCTTCAAGGTATAAGTTTTGTGAATTGATTATAAACAATGTTTATTTGGGAGTATATATTCTGCTTGAACGGATTAAAAGAGACAATGACCGCGTAGACATTGCCCATTTGGACATAGATGATTTAGCAGGCGATTCCCTAACCGGCGGTTATATAATAAAAGTTGATAAATTAACAGGAGAGCCCGGAACTTCATGGAATTCAAATTTTAATAATGAGGTTGTTTTTCAATTTCATGATCCAGAAACGGATGAACTTCAGCCACAGCAAATAACGTACTTGCAAAACTTTATTTCCGACTTTGAAAATTCAATTCAAGTTGATCCGGAGTTAAATTATGCCTCTTTCATTGAACCCACCTCCTTTTATGATTTCTTCTTATTACAAGAATTAGGAAGAACCGTTGATGGATACCGCTCAAGTTCTTTTATGTATAAAGATAAAAACTCGGGCAATTTTCAAGGAAAATTAGTTGCCGGTCCCATGTGGGATTTTAATTTAAGCTATGGAAACGCAGATTATTGTGATGCCCAACTAACATCAGGTTGGCAATACAACTTTGATGAAGTTTGCAATTTCACCTCTGCCATTCCTTTTTGGTGGGAAAGATTACTCGATTCACCAAGTTATAGAAATGGATTAAAATGTAGATGGAACGAATTAAGGCAAGGCGTTTTACATACCGACTCAATAAATTATTGGATAGACTCTATGTCTCTCCTGCTCACAGAGCCCCGTATACGGAATTTCCAGAAATGGCCCATCATAGGCGTATATGTGAATTGGAATGGGTTTGTTGGAAACACCTATGAGGAAGACTTAGCGTTTTTTAAAGACTATATTGCCACACGATCGAATTGGATAGATGCTAATTTACCGGGAATTTGTGATTTAAGTGTGAATTCAATTAATGGGGAAAATGACATTGATGTTTATCCGAACCCAAGCAAAGAAAACTTGTTTATTGGGTCTAGCAATCTCCTTAAATCAATTGAAATTTACGACCAAACAGGTAAGGTAATTTCAACTCTTGACTTGAGTAATGAGCCATTAAAAACCATTGAAATTTCATTGTTACCATATAATGCAGGCGTTTATTTGTTAAAAATAACGCAGATAGACGATCGAGTATCCCAACGCCGATTTGTTAAACAATAAAAAGTACAAGCGACACTCATTTTTTTTATTGGAAGAAAGAAAATTATTTATAAAGCACAACTAGCTTTAAATCAACGGCTTGATATCAATTTGTGTCTTGTCTATCCGACAACAAACGAATAATAATCGAAACTAAACGAAAGACAACCGAAACAAAGATCGCCTTGTTCGAAACTTTGCACCGTTGATTTCAGACAATGGCGTTTGATTCAGCACAATTATCGAATCATTTAAATATAAAAACAATGAACACATTAAAAAACAAAGTCAATTTAATTGGCCGCTTAGGAGCACAACCAGAGGTAGTAACTTTTGATTCCGGAAAAACATTAGCCCGTTTCAACCTGGCAACAAACGAAAATTATAAAGACAAAAAGGGTGAGTGGGTAGAGAGTACACAGTGGCATACCATCAATACATGGGGAAAGACGGCAGAGCGTGTAAAACAACATCTAACAAAAGGACAAGAAATAATTTTAGAAGGAAAGTTGGTTCATCAAACCTATGAAACGGCTGCAGGAGAAAAACGCTATGCTACGATTATCGAAGCGACGGAATTTTTAGTGATTAGCGAAAAAAAAGAAGTGATAAACAAATAAATACAAAATAGTACGTTTATGAATCACGTGAATTTAATCGGAAAAATGGGCACGGCCCCCACATTTGCTAAAACAGAAGAAGGAAAACTAGTTGCTAGGTTTCTCTTGTCAACAAGTGAATTTTATTGCGATAGCAAAGGAACGACCAAGACAAGAAATAACAACCATCGAATTTCCGCATGGGGAAGATGGGTTCCAATAATTGAGGAATATGGCATAGAGGGTACTCGTCTAGCTATCGAGGGCAAGCTCATTAATCGATTTTATCAATCAAATGGAAAACCAGCATGTATAACAGAAGTGGAGGTGAATGACCTAATTATCATGTAATATTATTAAAACTAACGAGGACCGGCGACCATCGGCGCCGCAATGATCACGGATTTGCCGGTCCCACTATATATATCAACAATGCGTAAAATACACAGTAAAATATGAATACAATTAGAAATTATGTTACCCTGGTGGGCAATATTGGCACACCAGCAAAAATAACAAAGTATGACGATGGAAAGTCCGTTGCCAGATTTAGTTTAGCCACCCAAAAAGTAACCCGCAATAATGACGGAAAATATACTTCTAAAATCCAATGGCATAGAGTGTATGCTTGGGGTAATTTAGCGGGTTTTATTGAAGAATATGCGGAAAAGGGAAAAAAGGTAGCGATTCACGGCCGGCTTGTAAACCGCAGCTATATCAATGATAAAGGAAAAAAAAGCAGTTTGACAGAAGTGGAACTTCGACAGATAATCGGCTTGTAATAACCCTTAATTAAACAAATGAAAGCAGCTTCGGCTGCTTTTTTTTTGGAATATAATGAACGCCTTAAATTAACAACCTGGCATATACATTTCTTCCACTTGTTTTATGAGTGAAAGATTGTGTTTTTCTATAGGAGTTAATTCATCTGTTACATACTTTTTCATTGGGACATACCAATCATATTTTTCAAAGATTTTCCTTAAATCCTTAGACTTAAATGCCATGCCATGTCGCGCAAAGATTTCATTTCGCATAATTCGCAATTCATTTTCTAAATAATCACTGTATAATTCATCAATGTCCATTTTTCGTGTTGATAGCTCTGAATAAACGCCATTTTTTTCATCGTAAACAAAGTCTTTGCGAAGAAGCGAATAATTTTTGTTAGAACCATTTGAATTCCCTTTCCAATTTCCTACTAAAGAACTTGGATTATTTACGGACAAGTCGAACTCAAATACCCCGTCATTTTTATCATCTCCAGGCTCATTAGCTACTACATGAACGCCACCGTTTACAATTACATAGCTTCCTGAAAATCTCCGGTCATTTCCCGCCACAATGGAATTCCCGTCTATTTTTCCATCAAACATTGTTAAAATAGTAACATTAATTTTATTTTCTCCGAATAAACCAACATACGAACCAATGAACGGCTTCGTATCTACGACAATTTCTTCTGGCGCCTTAGGTTCCTCAGTGCTTTGGCAAGAAACGAATAGAATTGCTATCGCAAAGGATTGAATAAAAAGTAGTTTTTTCATGGTTTTTTATTTTAATACTAAAGTAGAAAATATATTCCAACATCCTGTTTTCGTAATTTATTATTGGCTAGTAATTTCTATAGTCATTCCATAACCGAGAGCGCAGCCCAACTGCTGGCAGATATTGCAAGGAATAAACTCCGTTCATTAAATCACATCTCACAGCCAACTCCCCAAAAATAGCTAAGGCTCCTTTTTTAGAGATTAGGTAATTCAATTGAAGATTCGTTCGCACAAAATTAACTTTCTCGCCCTGTCCAATAAATACACCATAATCGTATGGTCTCAAGGTATATGGCTGGTAATTATCTGCACCATAACTTAGGTTGTTTTTGTCTAGCCCACACAAACCATAGGAAAGAAATAGTTTAAGGAACCACTTTTTGTTTTGCCACTTAAATTCCCCAAGTATTTCTGCAAAATTAGCCCCTAGTGGATGGCTTAAGGTACTATTGGAATTACCATAATTTTGCAGAGGTGTTAGGTGGGAATAGGTGTATGGTCTTACAGCATTGCATTCCACACGATAAAAAAAGGTATTATCCCCCTTTCCCAACCATCCTTTTATACCGATCTGCCCACCAACCTTATTTGCCCACCAACCCGAATTATTTCGAAACTCCGACAGCAAAAACTCATCGATGATAAATTGAGAATAAAGCCTGTGTTTTTTATATTTAAAGGTTACCCCGCCTCCAATCAAGACATTGTCTGATGATCCAATTGCGTATTCTTGGGGTCGATAAAAAACAAATGGATTTAAGTATTCTGGATCAAAGCCTCGTTGAAGTAAGGTGTCTTTAGCTTGAAAAATCACCGATTCGAAAAAATTAACATTAAGCCAGGATGTCACATTCCAACTTAAAAAGTGACTCGAGCCAAACTTTAAGCGCGTTTTGTTTTGATACTGCTCTGTTAGTCCCTGATAAAGGATTGTGTATTCAAGATGCCAAAAGTGCATTTGCATTTTACCAAAAGCATAGGGCTTTCCATAGTCACTTAGAAAAAGCGATCGGGACCCCTCCCCGATGAAATTTTTATCTAGGCCTAGTTGGAAGTTGAAATATTTGTGAGGTTGAAAGGCAATTCTTCCCATTGGGGAAACGCCCATGATCTTATTTGGCTGATCATTATATTCTTGGTAGGGCACTTTAAAATTGTTTCCGGCTTCTTGGAAATAACAAATTCCCCCCACCCTATAATACCACTTTTTGCCTGGCGAGCCTTCCAGGAAAGCACCTCCTCCAATTCTATAATGTGTTGCTTCATTTTGTTGTACTCCAAGGTCTAAAACGGGGATGAGTGAGTTATTGTTTTTTAGTTTAAAACCGGCATTTTTCGCAACATTTAAATGAATAGCAGGGTAAAAGTTGTCATGACGTGTTTTTTCAGCTGTTTTTAAGCTATCATTTGGCTGCGACTCAATTAACCAATCTACCGCAATTTGTGCCCTTGAGACAGTGCAAATACAGCAAATAAAAACCGATAAAAGGCACGCTTTAATAATCATTGTAATGGTTAATTAAACTTGTTCTTATACCCACATTAAGGAGTAGATTTTTCTGATCAATAGAAGGAGAATTAAATCGGTATGTTAAATTAGTAAAGACACTTAAATTAAGTTTTTTATTAATTTGATAGGAGAGTTCCACTTGTTCAAGGGCCAGCCAATTGTTATCAGGGGTACTATACTTCGTTATGGGCAACAAAGAATTTTTTTGATAATCGATCAATTGATATACAATTGATTTTCCTTCCACAGCAAAAGATTTCCACCTCCAATTTAATCGAAACACGATTTCTCTAAAGCCATTTCCTTTGGTATGAGCCAAGGGCAAATTATATTGTGAATAAGAAAGAAATTGAGCAGGCGCCTGATACATGTGGCTTGACACTTGATTGTATTCCAACTGCATGAAAAGTGTTTTCAAGTCAAATAATTCATAGGAACGGCAACCTAGTTGAAAAGCGGTCTCCATTTTCTTCCAACGTGCAAATGCCGCTTGGCCATAAAGCCGGATGTTGGAATTAATCACCCAGTTGAAATTCAAGCCTGTAATGGCATACGCGGTACTATCCGACACAAGATGTGCTAAAAAGGGTACTGGGCTGTAATACAAAGGATTTAAGGCCCTCGTTTTTATTGAATCGCCTTTCGCCCAAATTGTTCCATCAAATAAACTAATTGTCAAACGGCTAGTCGCTGCAAAACTAATGTAATTTATAGCAAGCCCTTTAGCTTGGTAATATCCTTCCACGGTCGTATAGTTTGGTTTACGCACTAAATTTAATAAGCGACTTCGCAAGTAATTGAACGTCCAACGTGGAAAAAACTGATAGTCTACCCGGACGTATGGTGAGGCAATGGCATTATCAGATAGCAATAGAGACCGGTATCCAGCCCCAATAAATTGCTGATTGTTTCCTGCCATCACAGTAATGTTTTTAGTTGCTCGGAAGACAAAGTTGCCAATTGCGTATCCATAATCAAAACCACCATTTTTAAATGGTTTGGTCCTTGCAGCGCCAGGTATAACCGCGTTTTGAACGTTGTATTGATTGTTGACGGTGGGATAAATTTCACCGTGTTCTTTCATGTAGGAACTTTCGTAAGAACTAAACCGCGCTTGATTTTCATAGAAAGAGGTCGAAAATGAAAACCGAGGAGTGATGTCTCCTAAAATTATAATTCCACGGCTATTTTGATATAAAAATTGATTGCTTGAATCTAGTAAATCATTTCCTAAAGAAAAGTTGAAAAGGGGCGAAATCTCCAGTTTAAAATC